>Ga0214923_10001469_pt1 | contig 33361 bp, 26 predicted proteins | sample LL1510_MetaG_FD_177993 | JGI IMG/M metagenome (GOLD analysis project Ga0214923, IMG submission 177993) | Freshwater microbial communities from Lake Lanier, Atlanta, Georgia, United States - LL-1510 | ecosystem: Environmental > Aquatic > Freshwater > Lake | place: USA: Georgia | collected...
CGGCAGCGCTTGCGGAATTGCAAGATCAGTTGCAGCAGGGTGAGTTCAAGCCATTTTTATTGCCAGGCCTTCAGGAAAATGACCTGCCACAGCCTGGTGATGTGATCGATCTGAGCAATGTGCCTGGCTCTCAGCAGCCAAACAGATTTTATGCAAAATACCTTTCAACCTACTATCCGCGCGCGTGCGTGATTGGAACGCGTTATTTTTGCTCCAAAAAGCCTGAAGAGGTTGAGGTGGCGCTCCAGGATGTGGTCAAATTGTTCAAGGATGAGCCCTGGTTCTACTTTGTAGACAGGCCTGACAATTTCAATCATGCAGCGTACTGGGAGTACATTGTTGATCAGCTCAGCATCATGCATGAATTTTTAGTGCGGTTGCGGGTTGATCCTCAGAGCCGTGTTATTTTTCATCCTCGGCAGGGATCAACCTCCGGTGCAGGCAGAAAAGCCAAGTACCTGATCGACTTTTTGCTGGAGGATTGCAACTCAGTGGCCGTGCCGCAATCGATTGCTCTTTCTTATGATTACGTCAACAAGTTGTTCATCGATGCAATCAAGCGAGAAGACATTCCAGCAGCGGCAAAATACCGCGCGGAGCTGGAGTATTTGGAAGAAAATTTGCGGCACACCGTCTACGAACGCGACTATCATGAGCATTTTGCGGGCGTTGTTGGCAGCCTTTTTACCCTGCTTAAAAAAAGCAAAAATTTGAGCGATGAGAAAATCGAGCAGCTTGTTGCGCAGCAGCGGTATGGTAAGTTCTCTGGACTGGCAGGAGGCGGGTATGGCGAGTCGTGAAAAAGAGCTTATGAAAGCGATCGCCTTGTTGCTCTCATGGGCCTTCTTATCCATAGTGCCCGTCAACGCGTCGCATCTTAACCATCTAGATGGCAAGGGCTTTGTCGAAAGCTTCATCAACGCCTACGAACTTTCACCCGAGGGCCGCTACACCCACGAGTACCATCCGTTCTTGCTGCAATACACCTCACAGAGTTTGGACGAATTGGAGCAGCACCTGGGCGGTGCAGGCATGCATCTGGACGGGCGCTTGGTGATTATGGGGTACGAAGAGGCCGCCATGCCGCAGTACTACACCAATTTTGCCCAGGAGCGCATCAACGACGAGGCAATGCGCAAAAATAACGCTGGCTGGTCGCTTAAATTGCACAATTACTTTGGCTTTATGACCGGCTTTTTGTTCAAGCAACTGCCAAAGCTGCACCAAAAGTTGCCGGGTTTGGTAGATCCGGCATTCCAGCACATCGATGCACACATGGTGCACCTGTTCCAGGATGGCGCCAGCATTTTACAAGAACATGCTTTTGGTCAAGCGCTCCCCTTCCTGATGCAACAGGAGCTAGACATGCTCAAGCTCCTGGCAAAAAAAGATACCCGGGGTGCGCTTACAGCGCTTGAACGCTTCTGGGTTGCGCTGCATCAGCGCGCATTTCGCGTTGGTAACCAGCAGATTGCAGGCACGCAGGACGTGTTGTTTTCTATCGAATACATCAGGCATCTGCAGCGGTCCCCCTTGCCCCTGCATGCCTTTTTTACCGGGCCTGACATAACTTACCCGATTGAAGTTACTCTCAAGCAAGGTGCCGGCGCCACGCTGCATGCACAACACTTTGTAGAACTATTCACCAAGCACCTGAAACCGGTGCAGGACGAGCCAACCGTTTACATTTTCTGCAGCTTTGTGGATGGTGTGGGCAAAAGTACCATGCTGGGCAATGTCAAAAATTGGATGCGCCACGGGGCAGATGTACGCTCCTTCGGCCACGTTGATAATTCCTCCTCCCAGCTTGCTGAGATTTTTCCCTTTGCTCCCAACGTCTTCATTGCCGACCTCCCGGCGCAGGTGAGCCATTTCACCTACAAGCCTGATGGCAAAGTCTTTGTAGATGCGGCGACTGAGCTTGATGAGCCGGCCCTGGCGCAGTTGCGTGCACACGTAGCCGCTAACCATGATGCCTTGGTCAAAGATTATGAAGTGGCCCTTGAGGAAGTGATCGACTGCATTGGGCAAGAAGGGCACTTTGCTGCCATGCTCCAAGATCCTGAGCGGCCCCATGCATTATTCCTGAACAATGTGGTATTGCTTGGCAAGCAACAGACTAATCGTTGGATTCCCTTCTTCTTCAACGATCAGCCGTACCTCTTCCGCGACGTCAAGCCCTATGAATTCCGCTGTCTGATGCCGCTTGGCAATGTGCGTTCAGAAGGGCTAAAAAACATTGAAGCCGATCAGATGCTCTTTACCAACGGTGTGCGCTTTCCTTACAAGTTTTCCTACTTCATGCAAGACTTAGCCACGCGTCTCCAGGAGCAAGGCGTTAAGCATGTTCGCTTTGTCGACTTTTTGAGCATGTATCCCCGTTCTTCGCGCGAAAATATTCGCATCAACTATCTGCTCCAGCAAATGGCCTACCTGCGGCCTTCGTTTTCCCCCCACCAGAGCTTGTACAAGGACTTTGTTAGTGGTGGCGAGCTCCTTTATACCCTCATGACGCCATCACTGCGCAAACCAATTGTTGACGGTTTCACCCACGAGGCGTTGACCCGCTATGCCCTGTTTACCAGCCTCTGGTCAGTGGCTAGTGAAACGCTTACTGAGTTGTCGCTTGAGCGCATGACGGCAACATTACGCGATGAGCTGGCACGGAATGCTCCGTTGACTAACCACGTGCGGGAGTGCGTCCAGCAAAAAATTGCACGCGAACAGCACCACTTGGACAATGTGTATGGGCAATCAAAGGCTTTTGTAAATGTCCAATTGACGTCGATTCCCGCGATTGCTCAACTGAGCAGCCAGCTGAGCGAGTTCTTCATGCACGAGGTTACGGATTCGTTTTCTGCCATGCTCTGGGAACCGATGCAATCTGTGCCGGCTGTCACCAAGCACGTGCTTGACGGCGAGCGGTTACCCGACCGCGATGTTCAGCCAGTTACGGCTGGCAGCGGTGCGAGTGTGCGTCCGCTGTACTTGCTCCATGCTGCCTGCAAAAATGCCGATGTGCTGACGCCCGCGGTGCGCATGCTGCGTGCATGCTGGTATAGCCAAATATTGAACGTGCTTTATGCCGATGGTATGAACGCGGACGACAAGATTGACCTTTCGTGCCACTGGATGCGCGGCATACCGCTTCAGCTGGTGCCTGCCGGTCAGCAATATGAGTCAGTTGCCCCGACGGTATTTGCGCTTGCGCAACCATGGTATACGCCATGCTTGCCAGAGAGCGTCAAGCAGGCTGCTTTGCCACGCGCCGCATTCAAGGGCTTTGAGTTTCAGCTCAACAAGCCTGAAGCGTACACCAGCATAGAGGACATGCTCTACCGTCTCAATTGGGAGACAAAAGCAACCAATATGGGGCTCTTTGGCTTTGACTGTGTTTTGCGTAACCGTGATGGACAGGACACGCATCACTACCAGGGATCTGTTTCCTCAGTGGTTCAGAAACATCACAATGCTACCTCCGTCACCACCGTGCTGCCTACCACCGACTTGTGGGACCGCGTACAGGAGGACCGCTGGTGGCCGGTTGATCGCAAGGTACTGCGACAAGATGCCTACCAAAATGGCTCGTTTGACGATCTGGTCAGAGCCCGTCGTACTGGTCAACAGCTTAAGCCTGCAAAATCATGGTTGCGGCCAGTCTATGTCTTGCCTGAAGCGCGCAAGCCCGTGGTGCGCATGGTGGTGCGTCTGCTGGCAACGCTTGAAATGGTGCTCAAAGATCCTGACGCTGATGTTGTGGTGCGCATGGGCAACCAAGAGGACTTTAAAGCCGCCCTCAAATTGTTTGAAATGGTCGTGCTGCCGCAGTACTGTAATCTGTATGTCGATGGGCCGCTGTTTGACGACTACGACTTGGTCGAACCGTACCCATCATGGAGTGCTTGGGAACAGTACGCGTCGTGAGGAAGCTGCGAAAGGGAGCACCACGTGGTTGACGTGAAAAGAGAACTGGTGACAATCATTCATGCTGTGTTGCCAGGATGCCGCATCATCCTTTTTGGCTCCAGAGCGCGGGGCACCCTATTCCATCAGCCTTGCTCCAACAAATCGAACAGGATGGGATTGTATGGATTTGAGCATACTCAAACAGAAGTCGGAACAACTTGGTCGGATGCTGGAAACGCTCCATGAAGCTATTGAAAAATACGAACGCGAGAAACGTCGCCTGCGCGATGGTGTTGTGCACGACGACAGCGACGTCCGCACCTGCCAAGATTCTGTGATCCAGCGTTTTGAATACACCATCGATGGTCTGTGGAAGTGCTTACGGCTTCACCTGATCAACGTTGATGGCGTGGTCTTGGAAGGCAAGGGTCCAAAAGGGATTGTGCGTGCTGCGTGTCTGTACAAAGCAATAAGCGAGGCAGAGGCTGAGCAGCTGCTGGAAATGATTGAGATGCGGAACCAAACCTCTCACTTATACAAGGAAGAAGTAGCCAGTCAGGTTGCCCTAGCAGCGGTGCAGGGCTATCCTTTACTTGCTGCGGTGTACCGTCGCTTATCAACCAATGTCGCTTAGGCCTCCAACTTCATCTGAGGCCTTCTTCTAAAGCTCCTGAAAACTTGCAATTGTTGTCCTTGCTTGATACCGTTGAAGCACTGCGCGGTTCATGCTCCTAGCACCAACACCACGCGCTTGTTGTGCAACGATTGTCTGTTGTATTGTCGCTACTGGGCGCTAAGCGCCACACGGCATGCAGCATTGTTTCAAAAAAGGAGCATGTATGAAGCGAACTTCGGCGTTATTATTAACGCTCATAGCTATTTCTCCCCACACGCCCTTGCTGGCGCTCAAGACGATGAAAACAACCGAGGCTACACCAGCCGCGACTAATGATCTTACCTTTGAAAAGGCGGTCTTTGTACCAGACGCAACCACGCCGCGTCTCTACTTGTCGCATGCTGGTGCCGCTGCTGATGCTGCGGATGAGCCTTATTTGATAACCCGCGCTGAATTGACTACTGATGATGCGGGCAAAGCAGCCGTGAAAATGGTTGGAATCACGCCTGATGCAAGCGTCAATGGCAAGCCTGCAGCTGTCAATGAGCTCATCACAGGCAACGGCTCCCAACTCATTGCAGCCGTCGGCTCATCAGGGCTTGCGGTGGTGCCAACTGCTGATAGTGGTAACTTAGAAAACAAGCGTGTTTACTTAATCACTGACGCGACCAAGGATGGGGCGACGCAGTTGAAGCTCAATCAGAAGAACGCCACCGGTGCAGACGAAGGGTTAGGTAATCCTACACTTGGTCAGAGCACAGAAAAAATTGCGGCGATTGCTGCGGCCGCGGGCTTCAAGGATAATGACGGTAACGCCCTGGGCGATTTCATATTTGTAGCAAACACTCCTTCGGCGGCAACATGGGAAACCGCAGGAGCGGCGGGGCGGGGGATTGCTATTCTTGGGGCAGCGGATAAAGTTCCTGCCCTTACCCAGCGTGACACGAGAGCCTTACAAAAACCTGTTGAACCCGGAGATGCGTGGGATAACAATAGAAAGGGTGCCGTTGTCGACTTCACGGCAATACCAAATGCTGACTTAGGTACAGACGCTGCAAATGCTGGTATAGCTATGAAGGGCGCGGCCAATCCCGTGGGTAGTGCAGTTGCAAATAGCGATAAAGTTGACCTTTTCTGGGATGGAAATTTCAAACGGCTTTACATGGGACTCGACATCAAAGGTGCAAATGTTGCTAACGGACAAGGTACCTTAATTGGCGTTCACTCGGTCCGACTGAATGACGATGGGACAGGGTTAATAACCCCGGTCCTGGAGAATGTATATTCCAAATTTGCTGAGGCTATGATAACCGATAACGATTACCATTTCATTGTTGCGGGCTCTCATCAAGCTGACCACGGGAATATAGAACAGGTTGTAGTTTCCGTGCCTAAGGTGCGCACAATGAAAACGAGCACAAACAAGGATTACCTGGTTGTTGCTAGTAAGGTAGCCGTGCAGGCGGGCAACATACAAGGCATTTTTGCCGTTCCTCTCACTCAAGTTGACACAGGGAGTCCAAAAACCAGCGGGCTGCTTGCTCAGGTCGATGCGGATGGTGTAGCAACAGACTTTAAAAATCCTGTTGCCGCCGCCGCAAATGCTCCTCAAGCTGGCCAAAAACCAGCAACGATTTCTCGCAATTTGCCATTTGCGATTACCACAGTCTCCGACCTTTCTGTGCAAGGGGATAGCGTTTACATTGCCTTCGATGAAGCTGCTAATAATGTGCCAACACAGCGGGGCGTTTTTCGCTCGACGGCCTTGTTTAATGATGCAGGTGCTATCGTGGGCTGGACGCCGTGCGAGCGCATTGGCGGCGATCTGGGCGCTGTGAAGGCGACAGGGTATGATCCGCTCGGTGGCAACTTGTATGCCCTTACCAGTGAGGACAATGGGGTAGGTGCTATCGGCGGTGACGTAAACACCGTTAAAATCACCGCCTGGGAAAACAATACGGATGCGGCATCATTTGATAAAAATGTTGCAGGTAACTTTACTAGCGCAACCGGCGGGGTACACAACGTGTTCGCCTTTGACGAAGCGACCCCTGGTTTTAGAGACTTTGGGGGAGGCGATGGCACCGGCGCCGATGCTCAAGCCAACTACAATAACAGCGGCTTAAACCTGATGGTAGCGCTTGGCAAAGATAATGCTTCCCTTGTTCAAGTGGGATTCGGTGATGCTGCCAACAAGTTTATCCAAACACCTGATTTCCAAGCGGCCAGCATGGTTCTCAATCGCACCGACGATGCGCTCAAGACGATCGCACCGCTCAGCTGTTGCGAGGTCTCGCGCCACGAATATGCTGCGGCAGCAGCGGCGCAAGGCTACTTCTTTGTTGGCGGCGCCAAGGGGCTGGCAGTGTTCTCAAAAGATGCAAACGGCAATGGTTTTGTTGGTAGAGATGGTAACTCCGCTCTTGAGGTGCTTAATACGACAGCGGGTAACAACTTCCCAGGCGATGTTTTCACCTTCAAAGTGCTTACGCCTACCACGGCTGGCAACAGCTTCAGCAACACGCGTAAAATTGCTTGTTTAGATACCCGCACCTATGTCATGACGAACAACGCAATCTATTTCTTTGAGAATGCAGCCGCCAAGTTTACTGCTGCTGGTCCTGCTAACCTAGACGAAGTTAAACTCGACTTCACTGGCACTGCGCTTGCTGGCAAGATCTTCACCGACTTGGTAGTGTTGCCGGGAAGAGACGGGGCAGCTGCTGCAGACGACCACACCCTGCTTATTGGTACAACTACAGGATTGTACGTGGCAGAGACCGAGAACGGCGCAGACCTTGTGGCGGGCAGCGTTAGCGCTCAAGCTGATGCGGACACCCGTCCTGTTGCGCAGCTTAAGCTGCTTTCCATGACCAAAGGGCGTCCGTCACCGCAGGGCAACTTGTTTGTCCTCTACGGTGATCTTGCTGCGGTGCCTGCAACGGGCGTAGTCAAGCGCTACTTTGTTGATGCAGACGTTGCAGCAGCTGGCAAAGCTAAGCTGATCAGCAATGATGTTGCCATTACGGACAAGGAAATTCCTGGCGTCAACACCTTTGATCTAGGTGAGTTCCGCAGCAATATCTTTACCGATGGTAACAGTATCTTTACCACCCGCGGCAAGCACTTTGGCAGGACGGACTTGGTCAACGGTACCGTCATCCGCTCTTCGCTGAACACTGATGACGCGATGGTCATGAGCAGTGCCGCGGCAGATCTGTTGCAGGAAGGCGGCTTTGCGCAAGTTGGCTGCCCAGTAACTAACCCAGCAACGGGCTCGGTGGTGATACCTGGTGAATGGGGTATTGTGGCTAACCAATAGGGATATGTTTCAACCAAGCCTTCATCTGCATGCGTATCGAGTGCATGTCAGGCATGGGGGCTTGGTTGAAAGATTTTAAGGAACGCTCGAGCAAACCCTTCGACATGCTCAGGGCGAGCGATTTGACAAATGATGTTGCTCCTCCAGCCGCCTACGCTCACCCTAGTCCTGAGCTGAGTCGAAGGATCGAGGGGTTTGTCGGAGCTATGGCGCCCAGGGAGCGAAGGCGAGGGACGCCAAGGCTACGGATGGACCTCACCACGAACGGCCTCCAGGTGAGTTTTTCAAAAGCACTGTATGTCAACAGAACCAAGGGAGTATTGAAGTGAAAAATCTAATCACAGGCGCGCGCCTTCTTGGGTTGCTGCTGGTAGCCAGCACGCAGCTTGGGGCCTTTGCGCCAAACAACTTTTTTAAACCATACGATTACAACCTACGTTTGAACGAAGCTGGCAAAAAGCAACATGCGTTCCGGCTTGGTGCTAATGTCGAGTATGGCAGCCGTCTAACGGGTAAAGATTGGGATAGCAAAACGCGCAACGTGCTCGCGCTCTACGAAGAGACACAAGCCTTCATTCCAAGCTTGATGGGTCCGGTGAATACTGCAGCCGTTGGTGTGCTTGCTGGCCTTGGCGCCCCATTTGGTGGCGCGCCCGTTGATGATGGCGTGCGTGGCCACGTTGCCCTCAATGGCCGTTTTGAAATGCTTGATGTGACGTTGCATGGGCGCTATGCACTGCCGTTCCGCCCTGTGCCAGGTTGCCTGGGTCTTAATGTGCAGCTGCCTATCCGCGATGCACGTGTTTCGGTGCGCCAAGCTGCGGACCAAACGGTAGTCAACTTCCCGGTTGATGCTGCAATCAACGCACTGCTTGCTGACCGTGCTACCATTCAGACCAGCATGAAGACCTATGGTGGGTTGGATTGGAGCGATTGGTCCAAGACGGACGTTGGTGATTTGGTTGTCATGCTTGATTGGTACAATAATTACAGCCAAAAAAAAGATGGCTTGGAAAACGTGCAGCTCCTGGCAAAGCTGGGACTCAGCATCCCAACGGCGGCAGAACGCGATGAAGATAAGGCGTTTAGCGTTGCGCTTGGCAACGACGGCGCCTGGAGCGTTCCCTTTGGCCTGGGCTTGAACCTTGATTTCAAATACAACATCCGTCTGGGTGCTGAGGCTGAATTTGAAGTGCTTTTCGATCACACCAAGAACTATCGTATGAAGACGGAAGAGCACCAAACCCGCTTCATGCTGCTCAACAAAGGCCGCGCGAGCATGGACTACGGCTTTAGCTGGAAGTTTAACTTGATGCTGCAGGCCTACCGCTTCTGGCAAGGCTGCTCGCTGGGCGTGAGCTACCAGTACTTTAAGCATGATGACGATCGTCTGACGCCACAGTCAAACGACTTTGATGCTAACATTGCCAACAGCGCGCAGTGGCTTAAAGAGTACAACATGCACCACTTTATCTTCCGGGCAAACTGGGATGGTGGCTGCTGCAAGAGGACTGGCTGGACGCCACAGCTAAGCTTCTTCTACAAGCTGCCAATCGATGGTAAGAATGCTATGCTGCCACAAACCTTTGGTGGCCAATTGGCGATCAATTTCTAAGCGCAGCCGCTTAGGGATGGTCCGCTCGTTCAAAATAATGCATAAGGCGCTGGCCGCTGGGCTGGCGCCTTTTTTATTGAAGGACGGTTCATCCTGCTTGCTTGTTCTTAAATCATGCTGTCTGTTAAGACCGTTCGTCCTGAGCTTGTCGAAGGATCAGGGCGAATTATTTCAAACGGTTTCGCTCATCCCGCCGTGTCCTCCGTAGCCTTGGCGTAGGATGAAGCTTCCTTACCGAGGGACGAGCCTTCCAAAGCGCTGGATATTGATGCTATCCTAGGGCGACGTTGATGGCCACCGCAAACAAGGAGCGTTATGGACGCCGAACTTCTTTCCCCTCGTCAGCAATTTACTGGCAACATTTTGCTGTTTTACGCCTTTGATGTGGGCGATGACATTGACCTGGAAAAGATCAAACAAAAGGGGCTGGTAAGTACCTGTGTGGTGCCGCTATCAGCATACTTTAAAAATTACCATATTCCCCTGGCATTTCGGATGGATGAAGAGCAAACCAAATCGTCATCGGGGCCGAGCAATGCCAGCTGCATATCGAGCAAGATCCATCACTTTGGTGTGCTGTCCTTTTGTTATCGCATACCGTTTGAAGATACCTTTGAAGATTTAAAGGTAAAAATCATCGACATCAAAAAGAGCTTTGACGAACGGGCTGAAGTTGATGCAAAGCAGACCTTTAAAAATATTGCCAGTGCCATCAACAAGCCACGCTTTTACAGCCTCAAGAACTCTTATTTTGCCGTCCAGGTCTACCCGCTCAAGGGACAGCATTCGCCTGAAGAATTTAAATCGATGTATGGCAGCAAGATCGCCTCGCTGCTGCGTTTGGAAGTCTACAACTTGTCCGACTACCAGAAGGATGAAATCTTGGCATCCAGCATTGGGTACTACGGCCAGGACCTGATTATTGTCGATAGTGCTGCTTCTTTTATCTATGATGATGAGTACTTTGAACCGCTTGAGTTCTTTGAGTCGGCAAATATCCAAAAGCTTGAACTGCAGTACTTTGACCGCATTTTGGACCAAAAGCTCAACTATTTTTACGCGCAGCATTCGTACAAATTGCCGCTGCGTGCCTATATTCCCCTCATTGGCGAACGTGTTGACCTGCCTGTTTCCCGCCTTGCCAAGCTGCGCGTTGATATTTCGGTAGTGACTGAACGGCTTGAAAACAGCATCAAGCTGGCTGGTGATGCCTACTATTCAAAGCTCTATTCGATGCTAGTGGAGAAAATGTCGATTCAGGACTGGCGCGACTCGATCAACCGCAAGCTGGCGATTATCAGCGACTTGTACCAAGTGTACCAAGACCGCTTAGACACCATCCACGAGGAGCTTTTGACCAGCGTCATTATTGTGTTGGTTGCCCTGGAGGCCTTCCTGGCGGTGTGGCGATGAATTCTTTATCGGTTGCTCTATGGTCTGTGCTGCAGTGGCAAGACCGGGGGGCGTCCTAAACCGTTCGTGGTGAGGCTCTCGTACTATGAACGGTTTCCAAAGGCCGAGGTTGCGCTCCCTCCTGCAGGTCGCGGTATCCCCGCAAAAATCGGTACGCCATTTCCACCGCCACGCGCGAGTGGCCGGTGTTTTCGGCAATAATAACCAGCACCAACGGCCGCTGCCCTTTGTAGCTAAAAAAGCTGCAAAACCAGGCGTGCTCGAGCTGGTGCTTGTAGAGCTGCTGTGTGCTCAGGCTGCACGTCTGTGCCGTACCCGTCTTGGAGCCGATATCAAAATCGCGCAAAAATTTAAGCCGCTGGGCTGATCCAGACTGCGTTGCTTCTCGCATGGCGCCGCGCAGAAAGGCTAAGGTGTCGTGGCTGACGGGCAGTGGCGTTAGACTAATATCTTCTTGCTGCAGGAGGCGTGGTTTGACCAGCATGCCGGTGCAGATGGCACCGATTAGGCGAGCGTTTTGTAGCGGGGTGACCAGCGTGTAGCCCTGGCCTATGCACGTGGAGAGCGTTTCTCCCTTCCACCAGCGCTCGCGACGCGTCTGCCACTTCCAGGAGCGGCACGGTACCAACCCGGTCTTTTCGGGCAGTGCTAGCTCAGTTTTTTTGCCAAGGCCGTACAAATCGGCAAAATGAGCAATACGATCAACGCTCATTTTCCGGGCAAGGTTGAAGAACGGGATATTGCATGAGACGGCCAGCGCCTGCTTTTGGGTCATGTGGCCATGCCCCGTGCGTCTGATGCAGTGATACTTGCGCCCCCCAAACTCCACATAGCCGCAGCAGGAGACCTCGCCATGGGGGTCGATATGCTTGTCCTCTAGGCCTGCCGTCATGCAGACCAGTTTAAAGATGGATGCCGGTGGATACAGGGCGCAGGTGGCGCGGTTTAGAAGGGGATTGTTGAGAGAAAAGCGCGTCCATTCATCATCGCTCAGTGGGCTAAGAAAGGCGTTGGGGTCAAACGTAGGGTGTGAGGCAAGGGCGAGCAGCGCCCCCGAATGTGCTTCCATGACGATAACTGCTCCGGCCTGGTCAGGCTCGAATAAGCCTTCAGCCAGCTGCTGGAGGCGCATGTCAATGGTGAGCTTCAGGTCGGTGCCCGCCTTGGCGTGTTTGTGAATTTTTTTGAGCAGCGTCTTGCCCGTGGCATTAATGATGTGCATCACATATCCCTCATTGCCTTGGAGCTGATCGTCAAAGTGGTATTCAATCCCAGACTTGCCGACATTTTCTATGCGGTTGAGGTACCCCAGCACGTGGCATCCCAGCTCCTGGTGGGGGTAGAGACGCTTGAAGCGGTTGGTGATGACAACGTGGGGGGCGTGGAGGCATTGTTCACTGATTTGGCACAATTGCTCAAACGAGACGTCTTCTTTGAGCAGGAAGCGGCGGGAGAAGCGGTGGCATACTTGCAAGTCGCGCAGGGTGGCCTCATTGGTTAGATCAACCCCTACAATGGTCCCAAGGGTGTTGAGCAACGCTAGGTCGTCATTGGAAAGCCGCCCGCCACGCACATTGTGCCAGGAAAGGTCGTAGACCGGTCGGTTGGCCGCCAGAAGCTGATTATTGCAGTCGTAGACGTCCCCGCGCAAGGGAGCAATGACTTCCATGCGCAAGAAGTTCTTCTGCCCCAGCGTGGCAAAGACGCCGCGCTTGTCGACCTGCAGGTAAAACAGCCGGGCAATAATGACCAGCATAACCAGGCAGAAGGCATACAACAGCACCGGCAGGCGTCCCGCCCCCTGGCTTGGGCCAATGTTTTTCATGTGCAAATTGAACTAAAGTCTGAGGTTTTCGGAGTGAAATGCGCTTTTTTGCCTAGTTTGCTTGAATTTTACCCCTTTGGCTAGGGGGCGGTTGCGATCCGGTTCTTCCCCTGGCATACTGTTTTTAATTACAGCCTGCAAATTGACTTTGCATCCCTCGGTTGGGATTGCATGGCAAAGCAGGTGCAAGTATGTACACAAATGGAGGCTACTATGAATAAGAATATACTGATTTTGGCTGCGGCTGCGTTGGCAATAACCAACAGTGCCGAGGCTTTTAGAGAAACGAAGGTGGTGCCGCTTGCTCTTGGCAGATCCGCTTTTGTTTGCCCGCAAGATGGTACTGCTGAAATTATCGATCAACACGGTAAAAAGGTGAACGCGGTTCCTCTGCGTCAGCTTCAGCGGGAAGAAGAAAAAGCCCAACAAGAGCACGAGCAGAAAATGAGAGAAGACGTTTGGTACGCGGTCTCAGTGAAGCAAGCTGAATTCAGACAGACTGCAGCTGCTGAGGCGAAGCAAAAGGCTCAAATAAAAGAACAGAACAGAGCGCCACAGATGCCAGAGAGTCCTTTAAGCACGACTAGTACCGCTCAGCCTTCCACGAACGCTGATGAAGTGAGCAAAAAAACGACTACCCAAGTAGTCGGTGCTTCTACCGCTTCTTCATGGAAGAAAAAAGCTACCTACGGCACGCTGGCTGCTGCCGCTGTTATTGGCGCAGCTGCTTATCTGCGACCAGAAGAGCGCAAGCAAGTATTTGCGAGCATTGGAAGTGTTGTCAGCACATTGCGTTCATCTGTGGCTGGTCTTTGGTCAAGTCTCTCTGACAGCCTAAAATTCCCAACCCTACAGGTTTCGATGACGAGAGTTCCTGCATCTGCACTGTCAGCGGAAAGACCTAATCCGTTTGTACGTTCGGTTTAAGCAGGCACTATACGGTTGGCAGTAGTTATGGCATCGTACTGATCGCATAACTTGGTTTAGCCGATAGTGTAGCAACGTGATGAGAGAAAAGGGGGCTTGTGGGTTTCATGAGCCCTCTTTTTCTACGGGGATGTGGAGGTTATGATGAAAAAGATCTGCTTGTTTCTGGTCATATTTTCACTTGGCTCTTCCTGCTACGGCAGTCTTAAGACGCAGCTCTTTTGGCCAAGATACGAACGCGAACATACCGTGCGACCTTTGCTTGAGATGATGAAACAATACCAACAAGACACATACCACAATACCCAGGATACTACCGAAGTAACGTGGCGACGCCGCTATCATGCTCGTGCCGGGATTGAACAATTTGCCCGCACTCAGGAAAATGACTTGAAGCGCCTCAAAGATTCTTGGCAAAGGACGAATCGATCTGACGTTAGATTAAGTGCAGCTGAGGACCTGTTAACCAAAGTGCAGAAGCTGCGAGAGAAAATAGGCGAAGAGCTATTTAAAAAAGAAAAAAATATTCCTCAAGAAGACCTACAAGACGCTATCGCCTTGCAGGAGGAAGTGGCTGATTACAGTTACTCTGTTAAAGAGCAATCTGCAGACCACAACCAGGAGAATGACGTCATAGAAGAGCAAGCGAAGCAGCCAGTGAGGGTGACGATAGAAGGTTGTTTGAATCCTTCGCAGTCGCCGGTGTCGTTGCTGGGGTTGGATTTTCTTGACCTTAAGCGCACCATGGCTGAAGACCTACGCAAGGATTCTCTTCTTATGCGCAAGCTTTTACTGAGGTCAGTCTTGCTTGCCGGAGCAATCGCATTCTTTCCCGTCTCTTATTTTCTCAAGCATTAAAGTGCGCTTGCGCATACGCAATGTTATAACAAACCGCCCACGAGGCGGTTTTTTTGTGTTGACGCAGGTGCATGCGGCGCTATGCTGGGGAGCGAAACGGGAGCTTCGCCATGCTTTTTTCCCCACAACGCTGTTTTCTACTGCTTTTTCTTTCTTCTTTTTATGCACCCCTGCTTCCTGCCCCTATCGTTTTGCAAGCTTATTTTATTATCTGTGATGACGCTGGGCGGCCTTTGGATTTGGCCTACCTGAGTGCTCAGCAGCGGCAGGCGCTTGCGTCGGTGCTGTACGATTATGCTACGCGCAGCGGCGCCCGCTGGGAGGTGCGATCAGTGCACGATGCCGCCCCGCCAACGCAACGCAGCTGGTCTGTGCGGCGTGTGCTTGCCATCCTTGCCTGGTTACTGCTTGCCAGTGGCGTTCTGTATGCCTCGTACCACTGGTATCAGCATCGCCAAAGGCTTGCGCAGCCTGAAGCGCCGCCTGAGCAGGTGGCGCCGCCCGAGCCATTACTCGTGGTTGCGCCGGCCGTGGTTGCGCTTGATGTACCACCGCTTGCTATGCAGCTGATGGATATGCAGCAGCCGCCGCTGCCCCAACCGATTGAAGTTCCTGCTGAGCAGGTCGATCAACCCCTGCTGCGTGGGCTTGAACTACCCCCAACGCCGCCGCCCGTGCCGGCGCCACCCGAACCCCAGCCAGCAGTTGATGCATTGGCTGCTCAAATCAATGACTTGCTCGCTCGCCTGGGGGCGATGGAGGGCGAGCTGCAGGCCCAGCAACCACCCGCTGTGGTGCGGGGGGTTGAGCAGGTGCTTGCGGGCGTTAAGCCCTTTGCTCAGGCGGTGGGGGCCGTGCTGCCGCTGGGTGGCGGGGTGCCCACACGCGAGGAAGAGGAAGCGCGCCGCTTGGTTGCTCAACTGCCGGCGGTGCCCCGCGGGTTACCGCAGCCAGTCCCACCGGTGCTTGACCCAGGTTTGGATGCGCTCGTGGCACAGGCGCAACGGATTGCGGTGCGGCAGTGATGCAGCGGTTTATATTTTTGCTTATGCTCTCGGGAGGCCTTATGGCAGCAAGTTTACACAAGGCAGTTTTTTTAGACCGTGATGGTACGTTGATTGCAAATGTTCCCTACTTGCATCAAGAGAAGGACGTGGTGCTGTTGGAGCCCGTGATCCCGTTTTTGTTGCAGCATCAGGCAGATGGCTATCTGCTGGTGATGGTTACCAACCAGTCCGGGGTTGCCCGCGGGATGTATGATGAAGCGACCGTACGGCGCCTCAATCAATACGTCTGCGATTTGCTTGCCAAGCGGGGGGTTACGATTACCGCCTGCTACTACTGTCCCCATCACCCCTGGGAGGCGGTGCTGCCAGCCTACCGCCAGGACTGTGCCTGCCGCAAGCCGGCTCCGGGCATGTTGTTGCAGGCCGCCAAGGATCTGAAAATTGACCTAAGCGCATCGATTATGGTCGGGGACAGTCAATGCGACCTGGACGCGGGCAAGACTGCAGGGTGCCGCGTTTTGGACGTCGCCAGCCTGCTGGCTCCCAAAAGTGCCTCTTTTCAACAAAAAAGCAGTGCCCTCTGAACGCTGCTTTTAGCCCGTTTTGCTTGGATTTCAAGGCAAATACCCCCTTTTTGTTTAAAAAATGCGGCTAGGCGCTAGCCCCCCGTTTGCCTAGAGGCTCTCTTTTTGAGATAATTTTTCTAGTAGAAATTAACATTGGCTTCTGGCAAACAGAGCCTATGGATGGAGGTTATATCTTATGAAGCTGCGCACATTCGCGGCCAGCGTATTGCTGGCTTGCACGTTGTTATCTTCTTCGGCTCAGGCATGGTCCTGGCCAATATGGAACTGGAAAAAGGCTGCCATTGTTACCGCTACGGCTGCTGCCGGTGCGTATGCGCTGTGCAAGGCGCCTCAAGCTGCTGGCCTGCGCGATGCGGTCAGTCGCGTGGTGCATGCGGTACGATCCTCCTGGAGCGACGGCGCTACGGCAACAGCAGCACTTGCGGTGTTGTTTCCGGCGCTTTGGATAACAAATTCTTGGCAGGACGGTGACGATGATGTTGCGGCCGATGCTACAAGAACGCCAAAAAATGCTAATCCACAGTCAAACCAAAAAAATACGCCAGCTTCACAGAATTCCAAGCCGACAGGAGCATTCACTGGGGATTACATCAGTGTTCCAACTGACGCACAATGGGCAGCTTCGCTGATGAGTACGCCAGGTAGTAGCACGCCGCATCCTGCAGATCGTTCTTCTGGAAACAAATCCTCATTTGCAGGGCTTGTGGCAGTAGATGAGTGTGCATTACGAAGTGCTGGGTCTGGGGAGGAAGTTCAAGCAACTCTTTCCGTTTACTCGTTAAAAGATTGCTGCGATTTATTCCCGCTTCAAAAAGACAATCCTAGAACACATGCCCATAAAGCATTACTGACAGAAAACAGCATAGAAGGGGGGGGGCTGTGCGTTGTGGCGTTCAAACACCAGGCTAATAAGCCTGAGCACATATTGTATGACACAATACAGGTATTGTTCCTTGGTTTACAAAGTCGTTCTGAAGCAGAAGGTCGACGGGTGCAGTCTTGGCATGATGAAGGGTATGCAACGGTGCTGACAAGCACTATGGTTGGGCTTGGAACGTTCATCAAAGCAGTTGATGTTGCCCAGCACAGGGTTACAAGCACCACCTCTGTGCGTGGAAATTTGTTCAAGAAAAGCGCGCAGCTGCAATGCTGGCGAGCTAAGGGGCTGTCTGCGGTTTGTCAGCAGATAAATGTACAGCTACGCGCCCAGAAAAGCCGATAGATAAAAATGAAATACGCATAAAAATACACTGAGAAGATGGAGGTTATCATGAAAAAAGTAGTAGTAACGGCTGCACTGGCAGCATTGGTGCTAGGCGCGCCTGCGCAAGCATTTACGTGGAAAAGTTTGTTGTTCGGTTCGCCTGACAGCGTTGGCTTAGCGCTGGATACCAGCAAGGGCCATCTTGAGGCCATCATGGCGCGTTGTTCCAAGCGTAATCTTACTATTGCGGCAGCGGTTACTGTTGTTGCAGCAGGAGCCTACTGGTGGTGGACGAAAAGTAAAAAGACTGACGCGAGTGCGCCAAGGGAAGGCCTGGTGGTATTTCCTGATACAAGGCAATTTAATGAGGCTGTAGGTGACGCAAGCCCCATGCGCCCGCTGGTTGTGGATGCATCAGCAGACCTAACCTATCTATCTCCTGAACCTTCTGACAATAATTCCTCCGTGACTGACACGCGCCTGGCTGAAAGCAGAAATGCGCGACCTGGATCAACACAAAATAGCGAAGCTTTGAATGCTTCTGCTTCATCATCTGGATCATCATCAGATGAGATTTTGCCAGAAAGTTTGTTGGCGGGTCGCCCACCATTGACGCCTGATGAAGTACCGCAAGCGCCGAATAGTGAGTCGCCTGGAAGTAATACCAACCAAGGGGTCTCACCGATAGCGGCAGCTCTTGCGAATTCACCTGAGGCAGGGTTTTCAGATGCTGTGAGTAGTAGACCAGCGACGCCGACTTCAACGACCCCGGTAGCTGATGATCCAGATGCTTTTAAAACGCCTGAAAGGCAAATGCCGGCTTCCTTCCAGATAGGAGTCGAAGTTCTAAGTCCTGAGAATAAAGAAACTCCTCTGGCCGAAAAACAGCGCCAGGCAGGAGAAAATGACTATAAAATTAAACGGGTAATAGACTTTATGGGACTGGACCACAATGATGACCTCATAGTGGATGTTTCTTCATTCTTTAATAAGCAATATGAGGCAAGTTCCAGTGAAAATCCTTTCTGCTTACAAACCTTGGCTGATGGACAACTGGCTAGCCTTGCTGGCCAGCTAAAAAATACTGCAACGGTAGTGCACTCTGAAGACAACCGTCAAAAAGCCACTGCTTTGGCCAATATTCGTTCTGCAAGCGGGTCTAGAGGTCCGGAGATAAATAAAATTCGCACCGACTTTGAAACATTCCTACGGGAAATGCATCAAAAACCAGCTCCTGCGTCTCGCAAACCTTTTGATTGGGTGTAATTTCCATCCAGAAACAATTTCCTTCATCAAAACCCCTTTTGCCTGACAAAAGGGGTTTTGGTAGGGTAAAGAAAGCGGCACGATAATCGTCTGCGGGAAATGGAGGTTTATGATGAAAAAGATAGCAATGCTTGCCCTGGTGGCAGCACTGAGCGTTCCGCTGCATGCAGAGACTGCTGGGCGACATTGGTACTTGACGCCTACACGCGTGTGTGGCTTGGTGACCTTTGCTCTTGCCAGCGGCGTTGCGCTTGGCCTTGCAGCGTACGAAAATTTCCAGCCCATTACCGTGTTTCTTGAGCATAAAAACATGCAAGATTTGGCCGATCAGCCGACCGTGGCTGCAATGGATGCCTACTTGCTTGATGATCCGGTAGCAAAAGGCCTGCTTGAGGGCATTAAAATCGCATGGAACAAAACAAAAGAAGTGGTAAGCGCTCGCTTGGTTGCTCGGCATATCGCTGCAGTACCGGCAGAGAAAAAAGCGCGCAGCCCACGATCGGTTAGGTTGCGCACCAAGCGTAGACGCAGTACGAGTCCCACGTCGGTGACAACAAAAGATCTTCTCTAAAGTCATCCCATCGTAGGATGACGGTGTAACGGGGCTTGTCGGTCTGACAGGCCCTTTTTTATTTACCTTCGCTTGCTTACACACTCAGGAGGAAGGCAAAACCGCTCGCCCTGAGCTTGTCGAAGGGTCTGCCAGAGCGACAGAAGAAGTGCCGAAATCACTCCTATGCAAAGGTCCGGTATGGCGGACGCTTGAATAAACACTTCGACAGGCTCAGGGCGAGCGACTTCTAATAACTTCCCTTCTGCAGAGCGGCGTCGAGATGGATTAGTTTATTTGAAATGCCAAAAGCCAGCGGAACATCTCCATTTTTGTTTTGATTTTTAAGAAAAAGCCCCTATACTACTATCCATCTAAACGGTGGTTGCTATTTGTGCCCGCCGCGCAGATTATGCTTACGGTGGGCGTAGCTCAGATGGTAGAGCGTCAGATTGTGGTTCTGAATGCCGCGGGTTCGAGTCCCGTCGTCCACCCCATCGTATAGCAAGCCTTCTTGGCGCATTGACATTATGCACATCAAAAGTTTGGTCGCGGGGTGTGGCGCAGTTGGTAGCGCACTCGCTTTGGGAGCGAGGGGTCGCAGGTTCGAATCCTGCCGCCCCGACCATGAAACCTGATGTGCCCGTAGCTCAGTTGGATAGAGCAACGGATTTCTAATCCGTAGGCCGCAGGTTCGAATCCTGCCGGGCACATTTACTTTACCACCAATTTCACCACCGTTATTCCTATCGAGCGGTCAATCCACCTTCTTAATTTCCGTGCCTTCATCCGTCATGAAATGCGCCTTCAAAAAGGTAAGCGCTTGTTCGCGCGTTGCTACATTTTTTGGCTGTGCTGTTTTGGCAAGAGCCAGCATGTTGATCATGTTCACCGCTGCCTGAATTTGCGCGTCATGGCTGATGGCTTCTTTCTGCTTCTCTTCTAGCGATGCGGCCGACTCAGGCTCGTCTTTTTTATGCTCTTCATTTTCACCATCTGCCTCAGGCGTATGGTGTGCTTTTTTCTTCTTTGCTTGGCTGGCAGCTTTTGGATCTGGTTCTTTGCCCGTTGCTTCCTTAGTCGTGATATGATTTTTTAGCGAGCTTTCCTTGCCGTACATGTCGTGCACCCACTTGAGTTCATCGGCTGGTACAATCTTTGGCTTGATGACAAAGTCTGGCTCAATGCCTGTTGCCTGAATAGAAAGGTCGCCCGGCAGGTAGTACAACATGGTGGTCAGTTTGAGCGCGCAGCCATTGCTGATGGGAATGACTTCTTGGACTGATCCCTTGCCAAAGGTGTTGGTGCCTACCAGGAAAACCATCAGCGGTTTGCCGCCATCACTTGTTTGCATAGCGTGGTACCGCAAGCTACCGGCAAGAATTTCGCTTGCTGAAGCGGTGAAATTATCAATCAAAATGAAAATGGGCACATCGGAGGCAAGCGCAGGGTTTGCAGCGGTGTAGTACTTGTTGACAACGTTGCCTTTTTTGTCTTTTGTAACGGCCACCAGGGAGCGCTTTTTCAGAAAAAGCCCTGCCATCTCGATAGCAGATTCTAGCACGCCGCCTGGGTTGCGGCGCAGGTCAAGAATAAGGCCTTTGCACTGGCCGGCGTTGGCACGCTTGAGCAGGCCTCGAATTTGCTCTGCTACCGGCGTGCTAAAGACTTTGAGGGAGAGGTAATAAATATTTTGGTTTTTGAAATGGTAGCACAGCGAGGCTTGATCTTTGATGATGTCGCGCGTGAGGGTAAATTCAAGCGGTTTTTTGTTGCGAATGACCTTGATGGTTACTTTGCTGCCCACCGTTCCCTTGAGCAGATTGATAACTTCATCAGACGAGAGGCCCCGTAACTTTTTGCTCGCCACCTCAACAATTTTGTCGCCTGCTTTCAGGCCGCCTTTCTCGGCAGGCCCCCCGGCAACAACGTCGATGATTGCCAGCGCGTCATCTTCGGTTGGCTTGCTGATGATGCTAATGCCGATGCCGGAAAATTCCCCTGAAGCTGATTCGATGGCTGCGGTGTAACTTTCCTTGTTCAGGAACGCTGAGTGAGCATCAATATCTCCTGCTGCAGCCTTGAGTGAGCGCTCAATGTACTCTTTGAATGCCACGGTGCGGAAGGCTTTATCTTGCACCGTGCTGATTACTTCAGCATAGGTGCGTAGCCATTGGTAAATGTCTTTTTCTTGATCTGCGGGGGCTTCTGTTGCTTTTTTGGATGGGGCAGATACCTTGACGATGTTTTTGCGTTGCTGTTTTTTTGCAAGCAGGCCGGGCTGGAAGACACACACGGCTCCAAGCACGCCGAGCAGAAGATGGGAAATCATTTAGGCTCCTTTTTTGTTGGTACGTTACATTACCACGAAATGGTAGGGGGATGAAAAGGTTATTATGGAAACGACTGCAGTTGGCCAGACGCCGCAAGATTGTGATGTGTACATCGTTACCGGCCTTTCTGGTGCGGGCAAAACAAGTGTGATGCGCGCGCTTGAAGATGCAGGGCTGTATTGCGTGGATAACCTTCCCGTGCCGCTCATGGCGACGTTTGTCAAGCTTGCCTTTTATGGCAACAGCGCACTGCGCCGGGTTGCACTGGGCATTGATGTGCGCAACGAGCATTTTTTAAGCGCTTTTTTAGAAGAGCTGGAGCAAGTTAAGCAGCTACCGATTTCGTGCAAATGGACGGTTATTTTTGTTGATGCGCGTGATCAGACCCTCTACAAGCGTTTTCAAGAAACGCGTCGCAAGCATCCGCTGGCTGATGGCGTAAGCCTAGAGCACGCTTTACTAAGCGAGCGTAGGCTGCTGGCCCCGCTGCAAGCCTTGGCGGATATTGTTATTGATACAGATGTGTTTACCATTCACGATTTGCGCCGGTGGGTCAATTCGCTTGTATTGCCCAACAGCGAGCGGAAGCTTATTGCTCAAGTGGTTTCTTTTGGCTTTAAATACGGGATGCCGACGGAGAGCAATGTGGTGTATGATGTGCGCTTTTTGCCCAATCCCTACTTTGTGCCCGCGCTCAAAGCGCTAACCGGGCAAGACAGGGCGGTACACGACTATGTTTTTAGCCACCCCGCAACCCATGAGTATTGGCAGCGGCTAGTGCCTTTTTTGGAATACACGCTGCAGCGCTTTCACGAAGAAGGTAGATTCAATGTGACCGTGGCGATTGGATGCACCGGTGGGAAGCATCGTTCCGTGGCCTTTGTAGAAAAACTAACATCGTTGACCCTGCCTCAGGTAGAGTGGATAGCGTCTCATCGCGATCTGGGGAAGGAGTAACGTGGCACTCAAGCACTATGTGAGTCTTGCACTGTTTCTTATTGGTCTGGCGGCAGCTGCTTACTATGCCTGCATGAGCAAGCATGGCATTTTTGCGTGCTATCGCTTGCGCAAGGCGTGCGCCAAGCGTGAGCGGCGCATTGGTAAGGTAACGCGAGAAATTGCCTGGCTTAAGCAGGAAAACAAGGAGTGGCAGGAAAACCCCTTTAAAAAAGAGGCTTTCGCGCGGTTGGAATTGGGGATGGGGTACACGAATGAGCTCGTGTACCAGGTAAAGTAGCGCTTAGTTTATCACGAGCGGCTGCAAGTCGAGTGCTTACTCTTCGTCAACGTCTTCTTCTTCAGCATCGCCCTCATTGGCAATAATCGCAACAACGTCTTGCTGCTCAACGTTTTCACCTTCAGCCTCAATGGTTTCGTCATCGGTCATGTCGTCACCATTTGCTTCCAGAGGAACATTGGCTGTAGCAGCGCTTTCTGCAGCTTGTTGTGCGCGTTGCAATTCATCTTTGAGCTGTTGTTGGCGCTCGCGTGCCTCGTGTCCGTGCTTGATGGCGGCCTCTTTAATGTCGGCAAGGTGTGCCTTGAGGTTGGCAACTTCTTGCTCAACCTTATGCAAGCTCTCTTCCAGAGCGCTAAAGCTCAGGTAAGGTTTTTCATTGCTTGAATTAACCTTATTCAGATCTAGATTTGCGGGGGCTGGGACCGCTGTTTCTTCAGGGTGAGGTTTGCTTAGTTCTGCCAGGGTTTCTTGCAGCTGTGCATCAGAAATTTCGTGTTCTGTTTTGGTTGTGGCATGCAGAGAAAGAGTGCAGAGGGCGATAAGGGCAATAAGCTGTTTTTTCATAACATCCTTGGTGTGGTAACAACAGTCAACAGTTCAGTCCACAGGTTGTACAAAAAAACAGCTTATAAATCAACTAGTTTTTATTGCATGCCTTTGGTCAGTGGACGCTTGACCACAGGACGTTTGACAGCCAAGGGTTTAGCCCCGGCTTTGCGCATGCGGTTGAGGCGTTGTTTTGCTTCCAGCCTGCGCTTGCCGCCACGGCGGGCGCGAGCAGCGAGCGTATTGAGGTTGCGTTGCATAACTTCAAGCTTCACTTGCAGTTGGCGGACGTCGGCAGCCTTTGCCAAGTCGCGTGTTTGATCTTCAATTCGCTTCAGAACCTCCAAAATCCCCTGTGCATTCGTCTCCCCTGTGGGTGCAGCCGCATGCAGTGGCGTTAGCCAGCATGCCGTCAGCATGGTTACTAAAAGTACATGACGCAGCAGCATAAAATCCTTTCAGCCCAATGGCCAGGTAGATAAATAATTACAAATATAATTTTATAACTACCGACCCGTGACGGGCAAGAAGTGGTGTCATGTGTGGATAAACCCTCTCTAAAACATTGTTTTCACGAAGAAACAGTTTTTTGCTACACTGGGGCCCATTGTTCTCTTACCAGGAGTTTAAAAAAGCATGAATTTCTCCATAGGCCACGCGATTTTGTCTGCATATCCAGAAACTGCCATAGGCATTGTTGTAGCTTCTTTTGACAACAGCAAACCGTCTGCTGTGGTCGATGGATTAAAACGTGAGCTGGGGACGCTAGCGAATAAACAGGGGGTTTGTAAGGACCACCCGAACATTAAAGCCTGGCAAGGGGTCTATAAAACGTTTGGGGTTAATCCTAAGGAACTGCGCAGTTCGGTTGATGCCTTAGTACGGCGCGTGGTGGACAACAAGGGCATGTGGCATATTTCCCCTGCCGTTGACTTGTACAACTGCGTTTCAGTGCTTTCGGTTTTGCCAATGGGCGGCTATGATCTTGATAAACTTGCTGGCAGATCCATACAAATTCGCTTCGCTCATGCTGGCGAGTCATTTATTCCGCTTGGCAAACAGGTGCCAGTTACTGCTGATCCAAAGCATGTGGTGTATGCTGCTGGTGACGACATTATCTCGTGGTTGTGGAACCATAAAGATGCCGCACAAACAGCGATAGATGGCAGCACTAAGCGCGCAGTCTTTTTTATTGATACTACAGAAAAGCCCCATCACTGGTCGCTTCAACAGACGATAGATTTTCTAGCGGTTTGCTTAGAGGGGATGGGCGGCGTTGTCCACCAGAAGGCTATTGCAAATGCTTCGCATGCGCAGGTGGCTTTAGTTGATGCTCCGACAACAACAACTACTAAAAAAGCAACCCTGGAAGAGTTGCTGGTGGCAATGCCAGCTGACTACGCGGCACCGCTTGTTGCCCCTCAGCCTGAGCACAAAGCAGCGGTGGCTGCAGAAGCGACCTCGCAGGAACACGAGTTGCGCAAGGCAAAAGTTGCTGCGCTGCAGCAAGAAGGGATTAGCGCGTGGCCGTCTTACAAGCCTGTCAGCCATACTACGGTGCAAGCCCTTGCTGATTTCCAGGTGCGCCAAGACAATAGCGCTGTGTACGAGCTAGCTGGCCGTTTGATGACGCGGCGTGACCATGGCAAAACCTTTTTTGCAAACTTACAGGACCGTGCTGGCAAACTGCAGTTGTACATCAAAAAAGATGTCCTAGGCGAGCAAGCGTTTGAGCACTTCAAAAAACATACCGATTTGGGCGACATTGTGTGGGTTTCAGGCACGCTCTTTGTTACCAAAATGGGGGAAGTGACCTTGGAGGTCAAACAGCTTGAGCTCTTGAGCAAATGTTTGCACCCACTCCCAGAAAAATTTCATGGCCTGACTGATGTTGAGCAGCGCTATCGCCACCGCTATCTTGACCTGATGACGAATGCAGAAACGCGTGAAAAGTTTCGGCGTCGCTCGGGGATAGTTCACGCCATCCGGCACTTCTTGCAGGGACACGACTTTTTGGAGGTAGAAACGCCTATGCTGCATCCGATCCCGGGTGGGGCGGCAGCGCGTCCATTTACCACGCATCACAATGCCTACAACATGGATCTCTTTTTGCGCATTGCGCCAGAATTGTACCTCAAGCGCTTAGTGGTTGGTGGTTTTGAGCGGGTGTTTGAAATTAACCGTAACTTCCGCAACGAAGGTGTTTCGACGCGTCATAACCCCGAATTTACCATGCTCGAGTTTTACTTGGCGCATGGTGATGTGCAGACGGGGATTAAGCTGACTGAACAGCTTCTGCAAAGCGTTGTGGAGGCAAATTTTGGTGGCACGCACAAAGTGCCGTTCCAGGGTAAAGAGCTTGATTTTACCGCGCCATTTAAGCAGCTGACGGTGGAGCAGTCCTTGCTTGAAATCGGTGGTTTGCGTTCTGAGGAAATAGCCCCCATGGGCATTGATGCGACGCTTGCCAAATACGATGCGCAGGTGCATACCGGTGCTGGTCATGGTGCTAAGCTATTTGCGTTGTTTGAAGCCTGTGTCGAACAAAAGATTGTTCAGCCTACCTTCATTGTGGGCTATCCGCTTGAAGTTTCACCGCTTGCTAAGCGCGATCCAAATAATCCAGAACTGGCAGCACGCTTTGAACTATTCATTTGCGGCATGGAGTTTGCTAATGGCTTTACTGAGCTGAATGATCCGTTCGATCAAGCAGAGCGCTTCAAGGCCCAAGCTGCTGCGCGTGCTGGCGGCAATGACGAGGCTCACTATTACGATGCTGATTTCATCAGAGCCCTTGAGTACGGTCTTCCGCCAACTGTTGGGGTAGGGATTGGCATTGACCGCTTGGTTATGTTACTAACCGATACAGCGACGATTAAAGATGTTATTTTGTTCCCCACGTTGAAACTGACCCACGAATAAGAGTTTTTACTACTTGCTTGGGGCCCCAAGGGTGCAATGAGTCACGAAGTAGCTGGATTACAGGGTGCGCGTGCAGAGTCTGTTGAAGCTGGTTTGCAAGCGCCGCTTCCCCGCTTTTTGCAGGGGGTTAAGTACCGCTGGCAGCTCCCGGTATGCGATGATGCCGCCGTGCGGGAAATTGCCTACCGGCATAACTTGGCGCTGCCAATAGCGCACGTGCTTTATAGCCGTGGTTATCGTACTGATAGCGATATTACCACCTATCTGTTTACCTCTTTTGAGCGCGATGTGCCTCATGCTGGTCACCTCAAAGGCATGCAGGTTGCAGCCGAGCGCATCATAGCGGCCATGGAGCGTCGCGAGAAAATACTCATCTTTGGTGACTACGATGTGGATGGTGTTACGTCCTCATCGCTGGCTCTGGCAGCCTTGCTGCCGTTGGGAGCAAACATTAATTTTTATCTACCCAATCGCGAAAAAGATGGCTACGGCCTCTCGGTTAAAGCTGTCCGCCGCGCGGTAGAAAATGGTTACAAGCTGATTGTTACCGTGGACAACGGCATTGCTGCATTTCCTGCAGCTGAAGAGGCAGCAAGACTCGGGATCGATTTGATTATCACCGATCACCATCGTCCCCACGACCATGTGCCCCCGGCGTTGAGCATCATTAACCCCCACCAGCATGATTGTAGCTATCCGTTCAAGCATCTTGCCGGGGTAGGGGTTACCTTCAAGCTCATGAGCATGATTTACGAGTTGTTGGGTATAGCAGAATTGCCAGAAAAGGCTTATGAATTGCTTTTGCTTGGCACGGTTGCTGACGTGGTACCTTTGCTTGGTGAAAACCGCTTTTGGGTTCGTCATGGTTTGCACACTATCAATCATTCGCGCAGCAATGCTATGCGCGTGCTTGCCAGCAACAGTAATTTGACCAAAGAGGAGTATACCTCGCTTGATATTGGCTTCATGATTGCCCCGCAAATTAATGCCTTGGGCCGCCTGTCTGACCCGCGTGATGCGGTCAAATTTATGATCAGCAATGATCTGGCCGATGTGGAAAAAGTCGGCGCTGTGCTCAAGGCAATTAACGAAGAGCGCAAACGCGTTGATAGTGCGATTTTTGCACAGATTGAGAACTACATTCAGCGCGGTGATATCGACTTGAGTGTTGATAATATTATTCTGGCCTCTAATGATAGTTGGCCAGCGGGGGTAATTGGCCTGGTTGCTGGTAAGCTGATGCACAGTTATGGCAGACCAGCGCTCTTGCTCCATCTTGGCAAAGACGGTATTGCTAAAGGATCGTGCCGTTCGATGCCAGAAGTGAACATGTTTGATGCGCTAACGGCGTGTAATGATTTGCTCATCCAATTTGGTGGGCATTCCTTTGCGGCAGGCCTCAAGCTCAAACAGGAACATGTGCCCGCCCTCAAGGCGCGGCTTAATGAGCATGTGGCTCGCTTGGTTTCACGAGAAGAGCTGGTGCCTAAAATGCGGATTGATGCCGTCTTACAACTGCCCGAGCTCACGCAACATATGATTGCGCATCACGACCAGCTGGAGCCGTTTGGCAACCAGAACCCACAGCCGCTCTTTTTAATTCGTGATGTTTCTCTTATTCGGCCGCCGCAGGTGCTTAAAGAAAAGCACGTAAAATGTATGGTATTTGCGGAAGGCATTATTAAACCGGTCATTTTCTTCAACCGGCCCGATTTGATTCCTGTATTGCACCAGCTAGAAGATCGTCCCTTTTCGCTTGCCGCTCACGTCATGAAGAACGAATGGGGCGGTGCGGTGAAGATTGAACTGCAGGGGCTGGATGTTGCAGTGGGGTAGTCGACAGCCCGTGATAGGTTCTGCTGAGCTGGTGGTATTGTTTGGAATAGGCCTTCTGTGCGCTGTTAAGGCGTGCGCCGTATAGTTTGAGTTTAAGCCGGTCGAGCAGGCTCTTATTGGCGCCTTTTGCTTCTAGGCGGTTGCGCTTGTCTGCAAGCTTATTAATTTGTTCATGGCCGGCGAAGAGTTTATGCTTCTCTTTTTCTGTGAGGGAAGCATGGGTATTAATCATGTGCTGTTGTTGCTTGATCTGCTCGACAGAGAAAATGGCTTTCGGTTGCTTTCTTTGCAGTTCTTTGTGGCTGCGGAGCGCTTTGCGCTGATCTTGTTCATTACGATGCATAATGCCTTGCACGGCCATTTCAGGCGTGATGCCGGCCCTTTCCCTCGACGCCTTTATAGCGAGAAATTCTTTGTGCGCCTGCTTTGCTAGCTCCTTGCGCTCTTTTTTGTCGGTGGTTGCTGGTGCTTTCTTTTGTATGGGGCTTTCCAGCCGTCTAACGACGGAACGAGCAAAGATGCCAGAGCTGTTCAGCACGAGTAAAATAATGGCGTAACGCCGTATTTGCATGGTAGGGCTCCCTTTTTATCCTTGGTGTTAAGCATTACAGGAAATGTCTTTATGCGACAATCAAAACAGTTTTTTCTACAGATAGTCGTGTTAACCATTGCCTCCAGATTGCTATCCCCGTTAGCGTACAAATAACGAAAGAAGGGAGCTTGCAATGATTGGCTTATTTAGGACATTGATTAAATGGATTCTTTTCATGTTTTTCGTTGCCGCGCTCGCCTATGGCGGCATGCTTTTGTATGATTATGCCGTTGAAGAGGCAGCCAATCGAATAAAGCGAAGAGTGCGCGAGGGGATTGTTGGCGTTTTCAATCCGCTTAGTTGGCCAAAGCGTTTGGTGGGGGGCTTAAGAGGCGATGGCAACTGATCTGTATATTCAAGAGGGAGTTATTATTCCCGAGTGCGAGCTTGAGGTTACTACCAGTCGTTCCGGCGGTGCAGGGGGGCAGCATGTGAACAAAACTGATTCGCGGGTAACTGTGCGTTGGAACGCATTGCATACGATTGCACTGACTGAAGAACAGCGCGTGCGCGTGCTTCATAAACTGCGCACCCAGCTAACGACAGAAGGGGACCTATTAGTGCACAATAGCACGTCGCGTAGCCAGCAGCAAAATAAAGAGGCCGCGCTCGAGCGGTTAGTGCAGGTGGTGCGGGCAGCACTGCATGTGCCAAAAAAGCGTAAGCCGACCAAGGTATCAAAAGCTGCAAAAGAGGCGCGGCTAAAGGCAAAGACGCAACGCAGTGCGCTTAAAAAGCTTCGCCGTCAAAAAGTTTCATATGATTAATCGAGCAGCATTCTTAGAATACATGTTTGCCAAGAGCAAAGCCCATGGCAGCGACTGCCATGGGCTTTGGCGTGAGATTTTTCAGGTTTTAGTAGAGCGCTATCGCGTACACGGCGCAACCGTTCTCCATGAGGGGCTGACCAGAAGTGTTTTTCTTACGTGACAGTTGGCTATTGCTCAGTGCCGTCCACTGGCCGTCTGAATAATTATCGACCATTATGCTTGGCTGGTCGAGAAAAACTTGGGGAACCAATACTCGATTCGTTTTAGCTGGCTGGGATGTTTTGTTCCCTGGCATGGCAACCTGCTGGCTTGCGATAACAACGTTTTTGTTGCCGGATATGGTGGTTTGTTGGAATTTTACCTTTTTGTCTGCATAGCCGTAGTTAGTCAGCTCAACAATAGCCATCGTCTGGATTGTAACGGTGAAGATCGTTTCACCATTGTTTGAGCTCTGAGTGACGGTAAGGGGAAGTTGGATGCCGCTGATGCTGGTGTAAGCGCTTGCCACGGCAGCAGGAATGCCAGCGTAGCTTGTTGAGGCTGCCGGAGAAAAATAGTCAGCGCGGCGGTTGGCAGTTTTATTTTCAGTCGCACCGTTTGCATATTGCAGGGTGACGGTAAACGGAATGTTCATATTATTTTGTAGCACGGCGGTTATGGGCGTTGCTTGAGTAAAGGCAAAAGGCATCGCCAATAGTAACACTTTAAGGGTAGCTCTTAGCATAGAAATCCTTCCATTTTTTCTAAAGGTAACAATATCCTGTACCCATTACAGGAACCTAATTAGATCTTATCTGATTTTTATTTCTAATTGCAATAATTTTTTTGACTTGAAAAGGGAAATAGAGAGCCGGGGGAAGGATGGTGCGCCTAACAGGATTCGAACCTGTGGCCTAGCGTTTAGGAAACGCTCGCTCTATCCATCTGAGCTATAGGCGCCTGCCATCATTTTTAATGCGCCTAACAGGATTCGAACCTGTGACCCAACGACTCGGAATCGTTTACTCTATCCATCTGAGCTATAGGCGCATAAGTTTATATGCGCTCGGCAGGAATCGAACCTGCAACCTTCGGATTCGAAGTCCGACACTCTATCCAGTTGAGCTACGAGCGCAATTTCTTTCATTGAGAAGATGTCATTTTTGATGAAGCCTAGTTTACCAAAATTCTCTAATTCAGCTAGAACTGGATAATCGTGGCCGGGTCGATTAACAAGACGTATGACAAACCAGGCAGGTTGATCATCGGCTGCAGTTCGATATGGTGGTAGAGTTCTTTGGCCTTGATATTGTGCCAACGTATTTTGCCTAGGCAAAAGCCCTGGGGATATACCTGCCCCTGGCCGCTGGAAATAATCAAGTCATGATCCACCACTGAGAACAGATGGCTGACGTAGGTGAAATTGCACCGTGTGGCGTCATTGTAACCCTGGACAATGCCGGGAGCATGGGTTTTGCTCGTGTACGCTGCTATTTTACTCTTCTCATCAGTGATCAGTAGCACCTTGCTGTACCATGGGTACACTTCAACTACGCGGCCCACCAGATGATGTTGGTAAATGGCAACCATGTCTTTTTTAATGCCCTTGTTGCTGCCGGCATTCACCAGATAGTAATGGCTGGCGTCATCGATGTTTTTAACCATGATGTGCGCCATGGTGCCGTCTAGCTGATAGCGTTTTGCAAAAGCAGCAAGTTCCTTTGTTTGCTCGTACACGTGCTGCTCAGCCTTGAGCGCGATCAGCTCGTCTAGCGCTTGGATATAATCGTGCTGCAGCTTGTCGTAGCGTTCTTTCAGCACGTCATACGCGTAAGAATCCTGTTGCCAGCTCGTGACTTTGTTACTAATGCTGCCACTCAGGGCGTACCAGGGATAAGCACAGCGGCTGGCAAGGGTATCAAGCCAGTCGTGCCGCACCAGATGCATTTTGTTCAACCCGTACAGTAGCATCAATGAGGCACTTAAGAGCACCAACAAGCGTTTTATAAAGGGTGGCATGGGGAATTCCTATGCTCCTCAAGCAGTTGGCACAGAAGGGTGCGCATTTCTTCATGCGTTTGAGAACGCAGTAGTTTTTGTCGCCATTCAGCAGCATTATTAACGCCTCGGATGTACTGCGGCAGTTGTTTTTTGAAGGGGATGTAACCGCGTGCGCCAAAATCGCGCATATTCAAATCTAGATGCTTGAGGGCGTACTCGAGTGCTAGTTGTGTGGAGACCTCAAAGGCTTTACCCTGCGCTGCATCGGTCATTTCGCGCATTTTCCATGGGGCCCCCCACAGCGCACGGCCAATCATAAAGCCGTCTGCACCGGTGAGTTCGTAGACTTTTTGTGCGGTTTCAAATTTGTTGATGTTGCCGGAGAAGATGACGGGGATCTTAACGGCTTTTTTGATCTGGGCAACCAAGGCGTAGTCAAGGCGGGAGGTAAAGCCCTCAGGCTGGGTGCGGGGATGAATCATAATGCAGTCCACGCCATTTGCTTCAGCCATAAGAGCAACCTCTAAGGCATTTTTCTGTTTGTAACCAGCGCGAATTTTGATGGTGAATGGAATGCGGCCGTTGATGGCTTTCATAAACAGTTTGATGAGCATTTCCAGGCGCGGTAGGTCAGCCATAAGCGCTGAGCCAGAGCCAGATTTGGTGACCACGGGGGCGGGGCAGCCGCAGTTGAGATTGATCATCACAAAACCGCGCTCAATCACTTTTTCCACTGCTTCGGCAAGGAATGCCTCGCGGTTGGCAGAGAATTGGAACGAGAGGGGGTGCTCGACGTGTTGATACTTGACGCTCCGCTCGTCCTTTTCGTTAGAAACGCACGATACGTGGCGCATTTCGGTCATAAGCAGTTCGCTTGGACTGAAATCGCGGATGAGCTGTCTGAGAGGCGAATCCGTGATGCCGTCAAGCGGCGCTGCCATGAAGCGTGGTACTTTGAGCGAGCCAATTGCGATAGATTCTTGCCAAAAAGACATATTTACACACCCTTTGTTCAACCAGAGCCGTTATTGAAGGGCAATTTTAGCACGAAAGCCCAGGGAAGGCCAGGGGGGGCTCAGGCACAGCGCCAACGCCGTGCCGTCTAAATCCCTTTGTGTGCTGGCGCCTAAGCAAAGTCTTTTGGCGTGGTTTTGTAGTAGCCAGTTGCCGCTTCAAAAGCATGCGCCACTTGGAATAGCAGCTCTTCGGACAAACGAGGGCCAAAGAATTGCACCCCTACCGGCAGTCCTTCAGGCGAGAAGCCAGCAGGTACCGAAATGGCTGGTGTGCCGATGATGCAGTTTGGCACGGTGTAGTAATCAGCCAAGTACATCGCAATTGGATCATTCACCACGCTGTTGAGCTTGCAGGGCAAGGTAGGCGTGGTTGGGCTCATGAGCACGGTCACATCGTTAAATGCTTTTTCAAACTCAGCACGCAGTTGATTGCGAATTTGTTGCGCCTTATTGTAGTACGCATCTTTGTGACCAGCGGAAAGCACGTAATTGCCCACCAAAATGCGGCGCTTTACCTCGTCCCCAAAGCCCTGGCTGCGGGTGTTTAAATACATTTCTGCCAGGTTAGAGGCCTGGGACGCGCGCTTGCCGTAGAGCGTGCCGTCGTAACGATATAAATTTGAGGCAGCTTCAGCGCGGCTGATGATAAAATAGAGCGCAATGCCGTACTGCAAGCTTTGCAGGTCGACCACTTTGACCGTCGCGCCCATTTTTTCCAGCGTTTGAACGGCAGCATCAAAGCGCTCTTTAACAGCGCTGTCCATGCCTTTAGCATCAACAGCTTCTTTGAGTAGTCCGATGGTAAAACCAGCAGGCAGTTTGCCGGTCAGCGCTTTGGTATAGTCTTTGGGGGCGATTTGGATCGATGTGGCGTCTGCCGCGTCAGCGCCAGAAAGCGCGGTAGCTACTAAGGCATTATCCGCAACGGTGCGCGTAAGTACGCCCACCTGGTCGGTAGACGAAGTGAACGCAATAACCCCATAGCGTGAGTGCAGCCCATAGGTCGGGTACATGCCCACCAGGTTGGTGT
>Ga0214923_10001470_pt1 | contig 33351 bp, 25 predicted proteins | sample LL1510_MetaG_FD_177993 | JGI IMG/M metagenome (GOLD analysis project Ga0214923, IMG submission 177993) | Freshwater microbial communities from Lake Lanier, Atlanta, Georgia, United States - LL-1510 | ecosystem: Environmental > Aquatic > Freshwater > Lake | place: USA: Georgia | collected...
ATAGTGATTTTCCTAATTTTTCAAAAGCCATTGAATATAGTATTGCTACCCCTGGATGTTGGTGTTATGAAAAATTAAAATCAAAAAGTACTGAATTTAATCCTGATAAACCAAATTTATTAGAAACATATTTACGTATTACATTAGGGCAAAATAATGGTGAGTCACCTGGTATTCCATATGTAATGGAAATTTGGCCTCCACAACACTATTCACCTATACATAATCACGGTGATGCAAATGCAGTAATTCGTGTTTTACATGGATCCATTAATGTAAGTTTATTTCCATATTTATCTCAAGATAATGTAAATCCATTTGGAGTTGTTAATTTTGAAAAAGAAGACATTACATGGATTAGCCCTACATTAAATCAAGTCCATCAATTAAAAAATATAGATAATGTAAATACATGTGTAACAATACAATGTTATATGTATGAAGGTAGTAATGATACTCATTATGATTATTTTGATTATATTGATGGTGATGGTAAAAAACAACAATATGAACCTGATTCTGATATGGATTTTGTTAAATTTAAACAATTAATGAAAGAAGAATGGGAAAACAAGCCTAAAACAAATGAGTCATGGATTAGATACATAATTAAAAAAATATTTTGGTGTTTTCTATGATTCAATAATCTCTTTAATTAAATAAATATGTTTATTCCCATTATCTTCAATTATAATATAAAAAATATGTTTCATTAAATGTAATAATGCATTTAATAATATTTGAAAAAATCTTTCATCTACTCTAACAACACTTTGAATAAATGCAGTATATATTTTTGTAAATATTACTGAATTTTCATCTGGTTCACGTTCTAAAAAATATTTTAATATTTTAATTAAATTTATTTTAGATGATTTATTTAAAGTTGTATCACTCCACGCCCATTTAATATAAATATTTGCTTCATTATCTTTAATTGGAATAATTTTTCCAATATATGATGCACGTAAAATAGTTTTATTTGGTGTTTTTAATTTTATATTATAATATGGATCTAAATCTGATGTTGGTTTTTCAATATCAATATTTTGTTCTATAATTTTATTAATAAGTGATCTATATTTTTGTTCTAAATATTCACTTTTGATAATTGCATTTGCAATAAAATCGTCTGTAAATATATTTTTATTATCCATACTATAAATAATAAAAATTTATTTTTTTTTAAATTGTGGCTTTTTATCCACAATATTAAATATTTTTGGTTCTTCTCTTCTAATTACTATATTAGGTGACTTATTTAATATTTGTTCTAAACTCAGTACATTTTGAGCACTAAATTCTCTTTGTATTACTTCTTTTTTACCTCCTTCATATATAGGTGGAAAACCTCCGTTGTGATTCATATATATACATTATATTTATTTTATTGTATAAATTACATAATATTTATTAATAATATCATTATATAAATCATATTTAATTGTAATTACATTAGAACTATTTGTATTATATTCAAATATTTTTTCATCATATTGATTTAGTACTGATATTTTATAATTTAAGATATCTGATAATATATATATTTCATATTTATACATACGATCTAATGGATCTTGTGATACTAATTTTTCTTTTAATTGCGGTATATATTTAATATTAAATTTATTATATAATTTATTTAAATTTTCTTCATCTAATATCCATTCAATAATTTTACCTTTAAACAAATTAATTATATCTACTTGTAATGTACTATCATATCCTAAATTTCTATATTCTACTTCAAGTAATGGATTTTTAATCCAATATAATCCATTTATAATACTTCTATAAAATCCATCATCTTTTTTAACTAATTGCTCAATTTTATTACCAAATATTTTTGGTGGATATAATTCAGTTTCTGCATTTATTTTTATTAATTTTTTCTTACCAATAATCGGTATATTATTTTCACCGTATATTTCTTTTAATATATTATCTATTGTTAAATTACTAGATTTTAATATTTTTTCATTTGGTTTAGTTGAAAATAAATCATAATTATATATATCATCTACACTATATGGATATCTTTTTAATATTTCTTGTCTCTTAATAATATTATATACAATTTCATTACTTAATCTTTTAATATATGTTATTAAAATATCTTCTGTTACTTGTAATTGACATGTTTTACTATTGTTTGATTTTCCACAATGAATATGTGAGCACGTCTTATCTAATTTACATAATTGCCTAAAATTTGTAATTTTATAATTATCTAATTTTGGTATTCTTGGTATAAAATTAATAAGATTATGTTGTTTAATAATTTTAAATATATATTCTTTTACATTTGTTACATTCATTTGACTACATAATGTATCTAATTCTGTTTGTAATTTTGGATTACTTGATATTAATTCACTTAATTCTAATTTAAATCTTGTATATCCTTCTTCAATATATTCTACCTTATTTACTTTTAATATTCTATCATCTACAATTATATTTTCAGGACCTTTTAATATTTCACGATCAATAATATCATCTTCTTTACGTGTAACTTTCATTATATTTTTAATTTTGTACTCTTTAGCAAATTTATCTATTTCAGAATCATCCATACGATTTACTGTAATTGGTAATATAATATTTTCTTGAATATATAATCCAGTTACAATATATTTATCTCTAATTTTTTGACTATATGTTATTCCCTTTACTTTAATATCTAAACCTTTTAACTTATTTACAAAATTTATACTAGTATTTATCGTATTAATATAATCCAAATAATTTTTATATATCGGAATTTTATTAATACATCCTGATGGTTGGACTGGAAATAAAAAATTATTTTTACTAGTATCAATTGTTAATATTAAAAATCTACATTTATATCTTGAATCAATTACTTGTCCTATTATATTATACGATGAATCTAATTTATTTTTTATTTCTCTTGCAGTATAAAATACATTTGATGTTAATTTTGTATTTTGTAAACAATTTAATGTATAATATTTATTAATTCTATTAATTACATTATTTTCTTCTGTATTATATTCATATAACTTAACTACATTCATATACTTTTCTTTTTTACTTGAATCTTTTTGTAAATTAAATACAGGAAAATATATGTTATCATCTTTCAATAAAATTACATTTTTCTTTGTTAAATAATCCTGATAATTTTCTATATTTTTACATAATAAAATATAATCATCATATTTAATCCATTGATTTGTATCACTATCTATACGTTTGGATACTCTTTTTTCGAATATATATGTATTAATATTATAATAATAACATATTAAATCATCTATAAATTCATGTGTAACATCATATCCATTATAAATATATTGTTTTAATGCATCTACATTACCAAATCTCAATTTGATTTCACCATTCATTAAACATGTAAATAAGATATCATCAATTTTTGAAAAAATATTATCTAATATTTCTTGATATCCAATTTCTAATACAGATGCTATTGCACTAATGTATGGTATTTTTTGATTTCCAATACCATATTTAAAAAAATATCCAGATTTAGATTGTATTAAATAATGATTTTTGATTATTTTATCATTTGCAATATTATTCTTATTTGCTAATTTATTAAAAAATATTTCCATATATTCTGGTAAAAAAGAATATCTTCCCTCTTGTACCTTATTTGTCTCTTGTAATATATATATTTTATCTAATTTTACATTTTTTACCTCTAACTCACTTTCCATTAATCCATTATTTGCACATTTATCATTAATTTTTTTCTTATTTGTATTTTTTGTATTAAATGAATCATTTTTAAAACAACATGGCATACACAATCCAGAGGGATGTTTACTTTTTGTTAAATATCCAATATATGAATATTTTTTATTTGTTTCTAAATCACATGTATAATATATATTTTTATTTTCAGATGGTATTTTAATTGTTCTTAATGTAACTTCCTTATTATTAATTTTAACTTTCTTTTCATAATTTTTTGTTTCTGGATTATAAACATATCCATTTGCTAATAATTCAACTTCGGATGTATGAAGTGTTGGTTGTCTTTTTTTAGTACCACTATTTTGACAATTTCTTGACCAATGACTTTGACCTTTATCTGGTCTAAATCCTAAACGATCTTTATCTAATTTCGTCATTTTTTTAATTGTTTTAACATCCTCTGTTATTTCAGATATTACTTCAATCATATTTCTTCTTTTTGCAATATTATTTAATGATTTTAATACATCTAACATATATCTCCTATCTGGATTTTTATGATGGTATAAATCTACATATAAATATAATATGATATTCATTAATTTTAATATTTGATTTAATTGCCACTGTGATCTAGCACCAGATATTCTTATTTTATAATTATCAGATGTTTTTCCTTGAATATCTACTTCAACACCAGATGGTTTTGCTTTAGGAATATTTTCAAATTTTTTTAATATATTTCTTGATTTTTTCAAAAATGGATATTTGTCTCTAGTTTCTCTAATTTTTTGTAAACTGATTTCATCTGTTAAATTAAATTGACTACTTATTTCTTTAACTATACCCTTTTCATCATATTCATAATTTTTTAAGAAATATCTTATTCTTTGTTCTATATTCATTTCACGATAATAATTTGATACTCTTTTATATCTTAAATATGTACCATACTTACTTAATTCATTTGTGCTACTTTGTTTATTTTTACTTTCTCTTTTTCTAGGACTTACAACAACTGATATATATGGAAAAAATAATCTGCAAAAATCAGATAAATCATTATGGTTAATTATATATGATGTTATTTCTTTTTTATTTTTATCTGATACAGCTGCTTTTCTTGGTAATTGAAAACTTTGAATATTATTAATAAATGCAAATTTAAAATCAACATCTTTTGGTACATATATTTTAAAAAAATCATTCTCCTCATTTATTTTTATAATTAAATCCTGGATATATTTAAATGTATTCGTAATATCTTCAAATGTAGCACCATCTTCTTCTTTCCATTGAGTTTTATATTCTAATCTTCCATATTCATTTAATTTAACTGATATATATTTATTATATGATCCTCCTTTGATATCTACTTTAACCTTAAAACTAATACCATATGGATTTGACTCTAACCATTTTGATTGAATTGAATCACGATCATGTTCTGGAGAAATTGTTCTAAATTTATGCCATCCTGCTGCATCAGGTGGTTGATATTGAATATATGGATATTTTTCTGATAAAATATAATTTTCAAATATACGATGCAAATTAAATTTTAATATGCTCGATACTGCAATATTACTATCTAAATTTATTTCTTTGTTATTTATATTTGTTATATATAATGAAACATGGATCGTTGTTTGTGTTATAAAATTATTTTTATAATAATTTGCATAATTATCTTTATATGGCATTTCTTCTTCTACATATGACATAACTTTATTTTCTAACGATAAATCATTATTTATTGTTGTAATTGATTGATTAATTTTTTTATATTCAACATCTACATTTTTATTTAAATAATCTATTATTTGTGGTAAATCTATTACAGATTCTGTAAAATATATTTTTACATAATAATCTCTAATATTTACTAATATTTCTGGTGATGGATTATAATTTAATCCTAATTCAGAATATATATCGGTAAAATATATTTCATTATTATTTAAATAATCACTATATTCATTTAAAATCATATGATTATTATCTTCAGTATGAATTCTTGATCCATATCTATTCATACCATCTTTAATTGTACCAATATTTCCCTTTAATATTTCATAATCATGAAAATTTTCTAATGGCACTACATCAATTGGTAATAAATTATTTTGCTTTAACCAATTACGACCTAACATAATATTATCATGGACTTCTGATGATGTTGTACCATTATAATTGTTATATGTATATTCAATCCATGTATATATTCTAGCTGGTATGAAATATGGCATAGATGATTCATATGCTTTATTTTTTTCTATAGTAACACATATCTTTTTTTTAATATTTAAAATAGTATCATCTGGATAAATAAATTGAGAATATATTATTTTCTTTTCAACTATGTCGGATGTTTCACTATTATAATTATTATTCATATTACTTGTATCAAATTCAATATTATAATCTTTTCTTGCTTTTATACGATTTGCATCTTCTTCTAATATTTTATTTAATTGATTTTTTGTTTTTTCTGCATCTTTATCTATACTTTCATTAATTAAGTGCATTTCTTCTAATTCATTTGCATCAAATTCTTCTCCAATATTATCTTGTACTATTTCTGTATTATTAATTTCTATATTTTCATCTTCGGTTAATTCTGTATCTACTTCAGTTTCAGTATCTACTTCAGAATCAGAATCATCGGAATCATCATCTAATTTATTCTCTATTTTTGCATTACCTCCAATTAAATTAAGATTTGACTGTTTCTCATCTTCTACTTGTTTTTTTAATCTTTCTATTTTAATTTTACTTGAATAGGAATATACTATACTATTTTTCTTTGTTGTTTTAAAATGTTTATTAATCCATTCTTCTCCCATTTTTTTTGTTAAACTATTTTGTTTTGTTTTTTCAGCATTGGTATTAATGATTTTTTTACATTTATTAATATGATCACTTAAAAATAAATTTTCATACCAATATATATCATAATAATTCTCTAATTCTTCTATATTATCAGCTGATAATTCTAATAATGTATCAAATAATGATAAATTTACAATTTTTGATATTATTTTCTTTATAGAAGCGGGTACATTTCCTAAAAATATATAATAAAAATATTGAAACTTACGATTAGCATTTCTATATTTATATATTATTTTAAAAGGCTTAAACAATGCACGTTGTAAGTCTTTACTCATGAATATAATCTAGAATTAATAATTTGTAAAACTTATATATTTAACAAATTATAATAGATATTTTTTTACATAATTTATAAACCAATATGAATGAACTATCATTGTGCATATGCTAAAAATAAATATATCATTATGAAAATTATATGTTATATATAAAATAAAAATATTATATAATATTCTAAAAATAAAAAATAGTAAACCAAATAATATATGATTTTTATATATCTTAATATATCTTAAATTTAATAATAGTGTTGGTATTTCATATGGCATACCAAGAATAAATAAATGAATTTTATTATAATAATTTCCATATAATAATAATGAAATATATGCACTATGATGAATATATGATGTTAATATATTATTATTAAGTATGTTTGGATAATATTGTATTCCAATTGATAAATCTGATATGAAATAACTTATAGATAAATTATATACAAACTTACTAATTGTTATATTAATTTGATTTGCTAATAAATAATTATTATATACTAAATAAAATGTATATGGTGATATTAATGAAGTGATTACACTATATACTAATGATAATACATGTGCATTTTTCATATTATCATGATTAACTAATGGTAAATTAAATAAATATATTAATGGAAAATATATAATTCTCCATAATCTACATAATATTAAAATTGGATGAAAAATATAACTTGTAAAATTATTTATCATATTAATATCTAATTATAATTTTTAGCATTATATATTTAAGTTAAAAATTATAATTTAATACATTCGTATTAATTTCAATACCACAATACTCTTCTGGTTTACTATTATAATCAATAAATTCATACATTTCTACGTCTTTTGCAGTTTCTAATAAATATTTATTTAGTTCAAAAAATAATTTAGTATGTCCAACTTCTGGACAGCCAATATGTGCAATTTCATGCACTGCAACATATAATATTTTATTATAATCATAGAATTCAAACGTTTTTTTATTTCTTAAACAAAATACGAGTTCTTCTCCTTTATTTACACTATAACTTGTATAAGGGCTATCTTTTTCTACTTCTCTTATATATACTGTATTTAATCTATCTACAATTATTTTAATATAATTTATATAATCTTGGTTATTTTCTTTAATAGCTCTCTCTAATCCTTTTTGTGCAATTTTTGCTAAATCTTTTTTTAATCGAATTAAAAGATCTACTGCTTTCATTTTATCTGTATGTTCTTGAACCATATAAATTTGTCCATTAAATTCAGCAGTTACTAATCCAGCATTTTTTATTGAATATATTAAATATAAAATTAATAATACTAATAGAAATACTATAAATTGTTGCATCATATAATAAATTTAGTTTTTTTTTATTATTAATTAATTATTTTAAATTTATTTTCTAGATAAAATATATTATGGGAAATAGTGAATCTAAACCTCCTGCATCTCCTGCTCCTGCAATAGAAAATAATGAAATGTTAGTATCATCTCCTGCTGGTCCTGGTGCAAATTATAATGCAGTAAGTGGAAATACGGAACCAATGGTATATACAGAACAATTAGAAGTGGTAGCGGAAGCTAACCCTGAATCAAATCAAGAAGGCGGTGTATTTGATTTATCATCTATATATAATAAATTATCAAAATTAATAAATAATGAAACAGAAATGGCTGGAGGATTATCTAATAATATAGATAGTCATTTATCTAAACTTAAAGAATTATTACAGGAAACTGAAACAAATAATAATTTAGTTGGTGGATTGTCTAATGTAGATAATTATTTATCTAAACTTAAAGAATTATTACAAGAAACTGAAACAAATAATAATTTAGTTGGTGGCAGTTTCTTTGATAAATTAAGAAATTTAATTTCTTTTGAAACTGAAACTAATAATAATAATGATTTAATTAATAAGTTAGAAAGTTTAGTAATGACTGAAACAAATAATAATTTAGTTGGTGGTGCTGACAATGACTTGGTTGGTGATGCTACCAATAATTTAATTGGCGGTGCTGACAATAATTTAATTAATGATGCTACCAATAAATTAAAAAATTTATTAATGCAAGATACTGAAATAAATTATAATCTAGTTGGTGGTGCTACCAATGATTTAGTTGGTGGTGCTACCAACGATTTAGTTGGAGATGCTACCAATAAATTAAAAAATTTATTAATGCAAGATACTGAAAATATTATTAATTTTAAAGGTGGTGCATTAGATAAATCTAATTTATTTTCTGAAAATAGTACTTTATCTGAAAGTTCTCAATCAGAAAGTAATTTACATGGTGGTAAAAAACATCATAAGAAAGAAAAAGAAGAAGAAGTAGAAGAAAAAGAAGAAGAAGATAAAGAAGAAGATAAAGAAGAAGTAGAAGAAAAAGAAGTAGAAGAAAAACCTGAACAAGAAGAAAAAGAAGATAATATGACTGATCAATCTGGAGGTGATCAATTAGATACTGAATTAAAAAATATTTTATATGAATTACAATCCAATAATAAAAATTTAAGTAAATACAAAGGTGGTAAATCATCTAAAAAAAGTAGTAAAAAATCTAAAAAAAGTAGTAAAAAACAATCTAGACGTACATCTGAAACATCAAATGTCTCACATAATACATACAATATAGATTCTGACTTTGATTCTGGAGATTCAGATGAATATTTAACATCAACATCATCAATGAATACATCTGATATTAATATTAAACATTATAGATCATAAATTAAAAATAATTTAAAATAAATATTATTTTTAATCTAACCATCTATCTAATGATACAGATTTCATAAACGGTTTTCCAGAACGTCGACATTCTTCTTCTTTTATTAAATCTTGAAATAAAATTGTAGCATCTTCTGGTTTTGCAGTTACTAATTCTAAAAACTGAATAGCTGGAGTCATAATTTGATTTGTAATATAAAACATATAATCTAATTTTAAATTATTTTGAATAATATACTCTGGATGCTCTATTTTTTCTCCTTGTAAAATTTTCTGGCCTTTTAATTTTGGAACTTCAATGTATGCAAATGGAACACGATCATTCATCTGAGGTGCATTTGGACGTTTCTCTTTAATCATTTTTTGTGCTAACATTACATGTCCAATATTAATAAAATTTTGTTCTTGACCATCTTCATCCAAAACAATATTACCTTTTAAATCTTTTTTAATAGATGTTTTATATTTATTAATATCTTTGATAGTTTTTGATGTAACAAAATCTTTAATTGGATATTTACCCTTAAATATATCTTTAATCGCTTTTTTTGTAAATATAATAGTTTTATTACAATCAATTTCATTCATCATAATTTCAATCATACCACCAATAACACGTTTAACAATTTGTGCATTATCTCTTCTCTTTAATACAATACCCATTGATGTTTGTGTAAATTCTTTGTCATCTTCTGTATATTTATTACCAACATATCTCTTTTTTGAAAAAATAGCAAACGGAAAAAATGTTTTTTCATATGATAATTCATGTGGAAATCGTAATCTAGCTTGAACAAATTTACTTACTAATATACCTAACTCAATCGCTGGTTGTAATGCTTCTTTTGTATAGATTATTTCATTTGTGTCTTTTTTTGCGATGACAAAGTCATTGAATATAGAATCCGTATCTCCATACACCACCTTAGGATTAATATCATATTTATCAAATATTTCTTTTACAGTATTTACTATTTTTGTAACTTCTTTTACATCATCTGTTAATGTTTTACCCGCTTTGTTTTTTAATTTTTCAGTAAAAAATTCACGTAATTTTTCTTTGTTCTCATGATTTTCATAAATATATTGTAACGTATTTTTAAAATCTTTTTCTACAAAATTCTTTGCAATCATAATTTGTCTACGTCCAACAGCAGTTGTTGATGCTGCTAACATAACATAACACACTGGAGATGTTCCTGCACCAATTTGCCCATACAAAGAGTTTGCAGTTAGTTTTAATGCTAACTGTCTGCCCTCATATACTGCCTTCATAAATACATCTGTTTCTGATTCTGCTAATTTTCTCACCGCTTTACGTTCTGTAAGTAAATCATTTAAAATTTCTGGAATAACACCAAATTCACCTTGTTTCTTTGCATATTTACATACAACTTCTTCTTTACTTCCATCTGGTAATTCTTGATCAAATGTAATTATATTATATGTATATTCTGGTAAATTATCATATTTAGGATCATCTACAAACATTTCATGAGATATATTTTCTGCAATCATTGAACTAGGATATAGAGAAGAATAATCATTTACTGAAATTGGAACACGATGAAATTTTGGTTCAGGAGTTAATACAATTGCACCTTCATATCCTACCTTATCTTCATCATCTTCTAATTTTTGAATTCTAGGTAATACTTTAATTAAGAATCCCTTTTTTCTACATTTCTTTACTACCAAACTAAATGATTTAATTCCTTGACCTCGCAAAAAAATCCATTGCATTGGTACACTAGAAATACTTGCCATTTCCATATTTTCAGGAATTTTATTCAGTTTCAATAATAATTTAATTGGTAAAACACAATCCTGAATACAATACTGTGCAATACTAGTAATTCCTTTTGATTCACCACTTTCATAAAATCTAAACATTTGTTTTGGACTAATATCATCTTTTACAATTCCTGCAAAAAAATAAATATGTTGATTAGTTTTCTTAGTAATAGTTTCATTATCTAAAATATACGTTAAATTTCCACGAATATCTAAATATTCTTTTGTTAAATTTATAATCTTTAATTTATCACTAATAATATCATCTTCTTCAGATATTTTAATAAAATTTCCTAGTTTAAATTCACCTGGCTTTTTAATATATATTCTAGTTACATCATCTATAATTTCTACTTTTTTAATAATCTCTCTCATAAAATGTTCAGCTACTGAATCTAATTTATAACTATTTAATTTATAATCTTTCTGAATTAATTTCATCAAATCAATTTGAACTCTTCCAACTGTATTATAATAGTGCATTTGATTATCACCTAATGCAGCCGATGACAATTTAACATTTTCTTTAAATTCAGTTCTGGTAGTCAAACGACTTAAAAATCCAAATTCACTTAATCTTAATAATTTTGCACGACCATGAATATATTTTTCATCAAAACCATATATATTATATCCTGTTAAAATATCAGGATCTTCTTCTTGAATAATTTTTTGAAATTCCATTAATAAATCTTCTTCTTTTTCAAATGATAATACATTAGTATTTTCTATTTCATTACATTTTTTTAATGTTAAAATATATTTTATCTGATCAAGTTCACCAATCGTTTGAAATACCATTCCAATTTGAATAATTGGATCTTCTATACGATCTGGTTGAGGAAATTCTTCGTCATGACTATAACATTCCAAGTCAAAAGAACAAATCTTAAATTTACCTAAACCTAGCTTTGGATCTTCAGATGTAAAGTTGTGCTGAGAAATAACATTTTCATAATTAATTCTCAAATGATAATCGGTTAAGGCTCGAGTCTCTTTTTCAGCCCTGTATAACCCCTTGGGCAATTTAATCCATCCACAAGATTTAATATCTTGAATATGCATATATCTTAACATTGGATCAAAATTAGATTCATACAATTGAAATTTTTGTTGTTGTCCATCAATTCTAATTTCTAACATCCCATCTTTAGATCTATTATGATAAAATTTCATAGAATCACTAGATTGAAAACGTATCATTAAAAATATAAATTTTTCTTCAGCTTTAAATCCATAAAATTCTTTCCATTCTGTTGCTTGATAATCATATATATATTTACTATGATCTTTACTCATTCCTTTCATTCCATTAATTAATTTTTTTACTTGTGTCATAGTCCAACTTTTAGGAATTTTTATGAAAAAATATGGAAAAAAATTATTAACGGTAACTGTTAATGATAATCCTGTATTAGTTCTTCCAAAAAATCTAATTACATATTTTTTTTCATCGTCATCTCCAACATTTTCAGACATCCAATCTATAATATTACAATATACATTGGTTGTTGATGGTTTTATTATATTTTCTTCATTAGATGGTTCAGCCATTTGTATTATACTTATAATAATTAATTGTTTAAGGTTTAAATTTTAATTTTTTCAATTATTAATATAATGGAGAATTTACATGCACAACCAAATAATATAAAATATATACAATTTATATTACCACTAAAATATTGTTGTGAATGCGGTAATCAGGTACTTGATAATAAAAATCATGAAGATTGTATAAGGTGGGGTATAATGATGAAAAAATACAATAATATAGATAATTGGCATTCTGCATGTTTAAAAAATGGTCAACGTATAGCAATCACTTTGAATATAACTAATTATTCTTGAGTGTTCCTAAATATCATAATTAATAACATATTCTTTAAACACATCATTTTAAAATTATATTTCCTAAAATTATCTATATTATGATTTGTTGGTAATTTATATATTATCATTTTTGTTATTGGATTAGTAAATATATCATCAATAATTTCATCTAATTTAACTTCTTTTTCTTCCTTAGAATCTTTTTGTATCATAATATCCATCTTATATTGTGATTTATATATTGGTCCACCCCATGGCGGATCAATAAAAACAATATGCTGATCTAATTTATTAATTAAATTCAAATAATTATCATTGTAAAATAATATATTATTTTTTTCATATTCTTTCATATTATGTACTAAATACTGAAATCTAGTTGTATTTATTTCAATAGCATTTACATTTTTAAAAAATGAACTAAATGATAATGTATTTCCCCCAACACATGCCATTGCATCTGTAATAGTTAAATCATCTAAATTATCTTCTGGATATCTTAGTTGGTAATTCTTTTTTATAATTTCTGATATTATTTCCGCCTTATCTGGTAATGTAATACTATATTTTGATACATCATCCATTAATATATGCTTATTTTGCATATCTGGAAAAAATATATTTTGATTATGATCATTCATATTATAATACTCCTTATTATTTTTAATAATTATTGTTTATAATCTTTATTTAACTAATTATATTATATGGGAAAAAATAAAGCAGAAGACATAATAACTGAAAATTCTAAAAATGAATCACTCTTTTTGGAATTTAAAAAACTTGTTAAAATAAATGAATATTTATATACTAAACTTGATGATCCAAAAGAAAAAATGATGTACAAGCATAAAATTATTAGTTTAAAAAATTCAACAAAACAAATTAAAATATTTTCGAATGAAATTAAAGAAGGTTCACAATTAAAAGATATATCTGGTATTGGTAAAGGTACTATTGCTAGAATTGATGAATTTATAAAAAATAAAAAATTAGAAGAAATTACTAATTTTTGTAATCAATATGATTGTGATAGTATATTATATAATAAAAATCCAAATTTAGTTTATGAAGATTTAATAACTGTATTTGGTATTGGAGACAAAATGGCAAAAAAACTTATTGAAACTTATAAATTAAAATCAGTAAAAGAATTACAAAAATTAGTAAAAGAAAATAAAGTAGATCTACCTGATAATATTAAAACTGGTTTAAAATATTTTGGTAAAGTAAAAAACCATATACCTCGATCCGAAATAACACAAACTAGAGAATTTATATATGAAATTTTTGAAAATTTAGATCCTAATCTTGTATTTGATATATGTGGATCTTTTAGACGTAAAAAACCATTTTCTAATGATATTGATTTATTAGTTACATCATATGAATTAATTGATGAAAATTCTGAAAAATCAGCAAAAATAATGAAAAAAATAATAAATTCATTAGAAGATAAAAAATTTATTATTGAAAGATTAACCGATGAAAATTCATCTACAAAATTTATGGGATTTTGTAAAAGTAATAAAGATATACGTAAAATAGATATTCGTTTAGTTCCAATGAAATCATTTTTTCCAGCATATTTATATTTTACTGGTTCATATGAATTTAATGAAAGAATGAGAGGTATTGCAAAACGACTTGGATATAAATTAAATGAATATGGATTATATAAATTAGATGGGGATAATGAAAAATTAATACAAATTTATTCTGAAAAAGATGTATTTGATATATTAGGAATGAATTATTTAGAACCATATGAACGGATATAATTTATTCACCAATTGAAAATCTACTATAAAAATTATCATAATTACTTTTTCGCATATAATATATTAAAAATATAATTATAGGTAAAAGTAGCAACCATAAATAATTTAAATTAGAATTATTTATATATGGTTGATATATTGAGGGTGCATTTAATATTTTTTCTGTTTCTTTTGCTGAATCTATTACTTCTTTACTCGCGTCAATATATTCTATTGTATTTTTAGGTATATTTTGATTAAAATTTTCTATTATTTTATTTGATTGATATATTGAACAATTTGGTATATAACTAATAGAAGCATCTGATTTAATTTGTTTTATATTTTTTATAATATTTGAAGTAAATTTATCTGGATTACATACATCTGGAATTGTTCCTTTTTTAAATTGAAGAATTTTTAATTTATTAATTGCAATTCTTGAATCTATAAAATCTTGAATTATCCAATCACCAATACATTTAAATGTTGAATTATCTGATATACTTTTTAATATTGATAAATTAATAGATGATGAATATGACCTATCTCCATTTTTTCTATCTGTTATAATAAATGATAATTGTATTGTAGAATTATTATTAATAATATCTTCAAATTTTGGAATAATTGTAATATCACATATTCTTGATGGTTTAAAATCATATATTAAACATAATAAATCAACTATATTATATCCAATACTATTTAATGTTCCAGTACTAGGAAAATATGTGTTATTTATTAATTTTCTTATTATAGAATTTTTATCTTCTTTTGATAAATCTATATCTGGTAATAATGTACTTACATATATATTAATTTTTATTATAATACCTGGCATATTAGGACATGATACAAATGAAGAAGGCGATAAATGTTCAATTAAATTATTTTTATTATATTTTTTATACATATAATATTAATTATAAAATAATAATTTTATTAATGAAATTAATAAATATATATCAAATATACTATCGTAGATTAAATATCCAATCATTTTAATTATATTAATCCATGTATAGTATTTAATTAAATATGTATCTACTAACTTATATCCTTTTTTTCTATAATAATTTCTAACACCTACTCCAGAAATAACTGCAATCTTCTTATTATACATAAATCCAATTAATTCTGCATTTCTCATTAATTTTGTTCCTAAATTTTTATGTTGAGTTCTATTTTCATTATTTTGTGTGTTATTTACACTAACTTGCATTCCTAGGACATGTAATTCACGAATTAGTGCAGTGTCATGTAATATGGGTAACACACCGTGATTAGATGAATTAATTCTCAATCTAAGATATCCATATAAAATATGTTCATCATTAGATGTATACGATAAAAAATATTCTGTTCCATAGGATCCCTCATATGAATTTATTTTAAATTTCATATCATTTGAATTATAATTTTGAAATTTTACTTCACGGCAACGTAGACAATTACATTTTAAATTTTGTTTATCCATTTGCCGTAATACAACATCTCTCATATGTGTCATTTTACTACCACCCATAATTTCTTTTGTTGGAAAATCTCTAAATACTCTGTTAATACGAATCCATGGATATACTTGTTTTTTTACATGTATTAAAACATCAATCAAATCTTGACCATTATTATTTTCAGAATATGGTTTATATGTTCCAGCATCATACCATTCTTTAATTTTAGTAAAATTTAATACTAATGTTGGATATAACTTCCATTGATCTGCTTGGTATTCAGGATTATCAATAATTTCTTGTAACATAATCTTATCTTTTTCAGGAGTAGAATATGGCATATCTAACATAATATGAATATCAACTTTAAATCCATTTTGCTTTAAAATATATATTCCCCACATATTTTCTTCATTTGTACACTTTCTATTATTTTTTTTCAAAATATAATCATCTGTATGTTGAACACCAATTTGAATCCGTGTTACCCCATATTTACGAAATAATTTGATTTCATCTAGATTAACATCATCATCCCAATGTGTTCCTTTTGTTGTAATCCAATCAGGTCGAGTTTCAATTGTTAACCCAATAATTCTATGTGTTGCAGTCTCATTAATTTTTTGTTCTTCTTCAATTGATTTCATTTCACGTACAGGAATTTCATTTAAATAATATTGTTGAAAATCATAATAACAATTACATGCATAATATAAACTTGTCATAAATTCCATTAAATAATCTTTTGGATAAAAATTAAATGTACCACCTGAAACAATAAACTCTAATTTACACGGGCTATCAGGTGTAGGTTCAATATGACCTGTCATTTCTAAACTTGCAATTCGATCAAGTGTCTGTTTGATCGGATCAAAATTATTTTGTGCACCTCTTGCTGATCCAGGTTCTCCTGATGAATAAGATCGTGGCTGAGTCATATTACCATCTGCATCGCGTTCTTGAGGACAATAATGGCAATCCATTGGACAACTAAATTTTGATGGTCCTGTAAAAACTGTAATTACTACAACACCAGATGCACTTCTGGATACTCGCTTTCGCATAAATACTTCTAAATTAGGATTAAATATAATTTTATTTTGATTTAACATCATTCTATAATAATGTACTAATGTTGTCTTACTAACTAACATTTTATAGTCATGGAATAATTTTTTTATTACTAATTCATACTCATTCCGATTATTATATTTATGTCTTGTTAATTCATTATAAAAATCTTGCAAAATATCTGGATTTATATAATCAATTGATGATTTTTTATAATCACCTGCAAATACATCTTCAATATCTTTTACTGTTAATTTTGAAGACATCATTTTATAATATAAATTAATTATAATATAATAAATATAGTTCAATTTTTATTTATTTTAACATGGTGCATCTCCAGTATATTTTGTGTTATCATTATCTTCATTAATAATCATATCATCCAATGCTTTACCAGGTGAAACCATAGGTAATACACATTCATTTTCATCTGTAATTATATTACATACAATAGGTCCATGGTTATAATATAATACATATTTTAATTTTTCAATAATAGATTCTTCTGAATTATTAAAATCTATTTTAATACTATCACATCCCATTGATTTACACACTTCTTCAAACGGTGGATTATTCATTTTAACACCAATTAATTGATTATTATAAAATTTTTCCTGCCACATTTTAACCATTAATTGATAACTATTATTTATAACTAATATCTTAACATTTACTTTATTCTCGATTGCAGTCAATATTTCTACAAATGACATAGTAAAACCACCATCACCACATATACAAATTACTTTTTCATTATCATATGGTAATCCAATTTTTACACCAATCGATGCAGGTAATGCATATCCCATAGATCCTAAACCACCTGATGTTAACCATTTTACTTTAGGATAATCATAATCAATAAATTGTGCAGCCCACATTTGATGCGCACCAACATCAGCTACAATTGTATAATTATTTTCATTGTCATTTTGAATAATATTATTTAATAGACTAATAACTTGTCTACCTTGAACAACTTTTTTTGATGGATATGAAAATTTAATTTTTTTCCATTCATTGATTTGATTATACCAATTATAATACATATATGGATTATAAGAATTATTATCACACATATCTAATAATTCTTCCAATATATTTTTACAATTATTATTAATATAATATTCAGTTTTAATTACCTTATTAATATTTTTATTTTCTATATCAATATGTACAATTTTTGCATTTTGAGCAAATTTTTTTGGATCTCCAATAATCCGATCATCAAAACGAGATCCAAAATTTAATAATAAATCACAGTTTTGTATTGCCATATTGGCATAATATGATCCATGCATTCCTAACATTTTTAATGCATTAATATTTTTTTCTGGAAATACTCCTAACCCCATTAATGTTGTAGTTACTGGTATTGATGTTATTGATGCAAATTTTCGTAATAACTCAACGGCATCCGCTTGAAATACTCCTTGTCCACATAATATTATTGGTTTTTTTGATTCATTAATCATTTTTATAATATTTTCAGATGTAATACTTGATATTTTTTTATGTTTACTCATTTTAATTTTTATATTTTTTTGAGTAGTATCAACACTCATAATATTTTTTGGTAAATCTATTAATACGGGACCATGTCTTTTATCAAGCATATGTAAAAATGCTTTATCTATTACACTATTAATTGTTGATCCATCTTTAATAATATAATTCCATTTAGTACATGGTTTTGAAATACCAATTACATCTGCTTCTTGAAATGCATCTGTTCCTAATACATGTGTTGATACTTGTCCAGTTAATGCTAATATAGGTGTTCCATCACTTAATGCATTTTGCATACTAGTCATTGTATTAATTGCTCCTGGTCCAGATGTTACCATTACTACACCTGGTGTTTTAGTAGCTTTTGCATATCCTTCTGCCATAAAACTTCCCCCCAATTCAGTTCTTGATTGAATAAAATTAATTTGTTTATTACGATAAAATTCATTTAAAACAGGTAAAATTGCACCACCTGATACACCAAAAACTGTTTTAATATTATATTTAATTAAATTATTTACAATTGTTTTTGCTCCTATCATTATTAATATTATCTAATATTAATAATAATACTATTATTTTATATCAATTTTAACACGCACCATCAATTTGTATCCATTTATTTTTTCCAACACATTTACATGGTTTTTCAATTGGATTTGGTGATTCATCAGATGTATCAATGACTGAATTTACTGGACATTGTTGATTTGATGGGGCATTTGACGGGGCATTAAATAGGATATTTGATGTAGTAAACTTTGTATTTGATGGTACATTTGATAATGATGGCGAAATTGACATATTTTCCATTTTTTCAATAACTTTTGGAGATAAAAAACTATATTTTATATTTCTTGGCATATATATATTTTATTTATATTTTTTTTGCAGAAGTAATAAATAAATACATTCCAATAACAAATATTGCTGGTATTATTATTCCATTCAGAGTCTTGATTGGCGCGGGTGATGGTGATAGCGATGGTGTAGGTGGTTTAGGTGGTGTTGGTTTAGGTGGTTTAGGTGGTGTTGGTGGTGTTGGTGGAGTTGGAGTTGGTGGTGTTGGTGGTTTAGATGGTGTTGTTGAAGGTGGTTTAGATGGTGTTATTGAAGGTGGTGCAGATGGTGATGCAGATGGTGATGATTTTTCTTTATAAATTCTTATATCTGTAGCAGTCCACATTTCATTCATTAATGAAATCTCATCATATGGCAAATATGTATAACCAGTTGCCATACCATCTACTATATATTCATTTATAGTATTATTAAGATTATATATTGGACCCATTGGAAACATTACTTTAAACCCTTTTGTATCATCATATCCAATTATTACACCCATTGTAGAATATATTGCTTGTTTAACATTTTCTGAATTAATCCATATTTTATCTGTCATATATTGACTTAAATAATATGTATATCCAATAACAACTGGTCCATTTATATATAATGCCATTTTAACATCATTAACTGTTTGACATAATGCATATCCACTAATCTTATAATTTTTTGCTTCATTAACTGCATTTATAGGTATATCATTTGGTTTAATTGTTTGTATTGTATCAACTGTTATATTATTATATCCCCATGTATTATCTGTACATGTTCCATTTATTTTTAAAATATCTAAAATATTTGGTAATGGTGTATATGAATCAGATGGATCTGAAAAACTAAAATTTCTATTTGATCTATTCATATCTATAAATCCACCTGACATCCACCCATGATATTTATTATCATATGATGCTTGATATTCTACAATTGTTGAAGCAGATACAGCACTCATATTAAGAGGAAATGATTGGTTATTTGTAATATCTATATATGAATTAAGTATAATTCCAAAGATTTCTTTTAATTGTTTAGATACATCATTATCTGGTAATGGTTTAAAATATAAATAATTACTTAGATCTAATTTTGATGGTAATGATTGAATTGTTGGAATATTTGGGTTATTTAATATTGAATTATAATAATTTGTAAATGTTAAATACATAGATGGATCAATTATAGGTACGGTATTAAACATTTGAATATCTGAACTAGATGGTGCTGTTGATGGTGGTTTAGATGGTGTTATTGATGGTGCTGTTGATGGTGGTTTAGATGGTGTTATTGATGGTGTTATTTTTGGTTGAATTATATCAGTAGTTACATATGCTTCTTCTACATATTTAGAAAAATCATCAAATGGCATATAATCATATCCCATCATATCAGATGTACTTTTTAATGGATTATAAAATGTTCCCCAACTATTTCTAATAATAAATCCATTATTATTATATCCAACAATACACATCATGTGTCTGCCAATGAATGTAGTGTAAGGAGCTTCTCGTGCCCACATACGTCTTCTGATTCCACCATCTGGAGTATTTATACTACCATAAGAATCTCCATATAATGATGCAGCAATTGGTACTGGTCCATTTAAAAATAATCCATTTTTAACATCTAATACTGTTTGAACTAAAACAGATTTTGATATTCTATATTTATTTGCTTCTTGAACAGCTGAAACTGGAATAATTGATGATGATAAACTATCAGGATCATTATTAGGATAATCTAAAAAAATACTATATGGTAATGTATTTTCTGTACATACACCTATATTAGCAATAATATCACATGCATTACTAGGATACATCCCACTATTTCCAATATTTACACGATTTAAATAAATAAATGCAGGTGATAAATATCCATCAAGACCCACATCAATTTTTTCTTGCCATTCTTTCATACAACTAGTACCAAATGCAACACATGAACCTATACTTCCTTGATTTCTTACTGGACCTAAATTATTTCTTAAATCAATTGATGGTGGTAATTTAGGGACATTCTCTAAATTAGATAAATATGTTTTATATGTAACTGCATCTGGACTAATAGGACTACGTAATGCATCTAATTTAAATCTTCTTAATTCTTTTTTATTTTTATCTCTAAGTATAAGTTCGTTAACTGATTCGGATGGAGTTGCTATAGTTGAAGGTGTATTAATAATATCTATATTTGTTAAATTTTTTGCTTTAGGCATTTTTTTTGAAAATTTTACACGTTTCATTATATATATATATTATAAATAAAATTGAAATTAATATATTAATCTAAATAATATATTAATAATTAAAATGATTGAATATGATGATATATTAAAATATTGGTTCCCATCCGATACTATTCCAAAATATTGGTTTAATAAAAATAAAGCTACCGATGAATATATAACTAAAAATTTTAATGATATTTTAATAAAAGCTGAAAATCATGAATTAAATCATTGGAAAGCATCACCTAAAGGTCATTTAGCATTAATTATTGTCTTAGATCAATTTTCTAGGCACATATATCGTAATGATAAAAATAATATGTATAAAAATGATATTATTGCATATCATCATGCACACGAATTTTTTCTATACAATAAAGATCAAGATTTATCTGATTTAGAAAAAATGATGGCCTTAATGCCATTTCGTCATACAAATAATATTATTGCTTATGATTTTATAATTGACTATATTTCAGAAATTCAATCTCCTATTTGGGACAAATTTAAAAAATATACATTAATTAATTATAAACATTTATTTGATCATGGTACACTTCCATATAGATCTAAATTTATATTTGATTATTCTAAATTTAACTCAATTTTAGAATATTCATGGATTCCTGAAATGCAAAATGTTGATATTGTTTGCCCTATAAGTTCTACATTAATAAAATTTTGTATTGATAATTTTGCACCAAAAGATAAAAATATTAATAATTTAATAATCGTATCACTTTCTGGTGGTGTAGATAGTATGGCTATTTTATATGTTTTATCTATTATAAAAAATACATTACCATCTAATTTATTAATTGTTGCAATTCATCTAGATTATCATAATCGCCCTGAAACTGGATTAGAAGCAGAATTTCTATTTAGATGGTGTTCATTGATGTCCATACCATTATATTATAAATATATTAATGAAGGAGTTAGAGAAAGAACGAGTAAAAATAGAGAATTATATGAAGAATTAACAAAACAAATTAGATTTGACTTGTATAAGCATGTAAGAGATTTATACTCTTCTCATTATTTCATGGGAGTTATTCTCGGACATCACAAAGGAGACCTCCAAGAGAATATTTTCTTCAACATGGTGAAAGGCCGCCCTTTATCCGATTTATCTGTCATCAAAATTCAATCTGAAATTTTAGGGGTAAAAATCCTCAGACCTCTACTCAGCCACCCCAAAAAAGAGATTTTTGAATTAGCTCATAAAACAAAAATTCCGTATTTTAAAAATACAACTCCATCGTGGTCAAACAGAGGACAATATAGAGAAATTATCCAACCTGCAATTATAAAAACATTTGGAGAAGGGGTATTAACTAATTTATCTAAAATAGGTAAAGAATCAGATGAGATTCAAGTATTAATGAATGATTATATAATTAAACCATATTTAAATTCTATTACATTTAAAGATAATAAATATTATTTTGAAATTAAACCAAATATGTCATTTACATTTTGGAAATATGTTTTTCATGAGTGGTGTCATCAAAATAATATTCCATTAATATCATATAAATTAATTACTCAAATTTATGATAAAATTTATAGCAATAAAGATCTAAAAATTACATGTAATAATAATATAAATGTATCAATACATAAGGGATTTATTGAAGTTAAAATTTAACCACATTTAACATTTTCTGTATTTCTAATCTAAATGATCTAAATTTTATTTTTTTATTTTATAGTTTTGTACCAAATAAAAATTTTTTACCACATTTAACGGAGTCAAAAATGCAAGTTTTTAAAATATAACTTTTTTATTTTTGGGGATAAAATTTTAAAAATTTTTTTTTATTTTTATCGGCTCTCTCTCTCTCTCTTTCTCCACCACATTTTTTTGTTATTTTCTCTCTTCTCTCTCTCTCTCTTTCTCTCTTATTGTTTTTAATATCTTTATTTCTTATTTCTTATTTTTTTTTCTAATTATGGTAAGAAAAAAAAATATAAATAATATAAATAATATAAATAAATAAAATAGTATCAAAAATGGTAAGAAATAAAAGTATAAAATAAAAATTACAATGAGAAAATTTTTTTGTCAAAAACCACATTTAACCACATTTAACCACATTTAACGGCCCTTTTTCCGTTAAATTTACCCCAAAAACCACAATTTAACCACATTTAACCACATTTAACGGCCTAAATTTAACGGATGTGGAAGCCTATTGAACATAAAAAAATATAATATTTATTACTATTAATTATGATATAGTTTATTTATTTTTATTAAAAACAGTATTTTGGCAAAAGTACTATTTTAGAAAAAAATTTTAATAAACTAAACTAAATATTTTAATTTTTCTTATTTTTAACAAAAACACAATTTACCACATTTAACCACAATTTAACCACATTTAACCACATTTAACCACATTTAACAAAAATAAATAAATTGTCTTACCATGATTGATTGTAAAAATAAATTTATTTTATAATTAAAAATGATAATAAAATAAATTAAAATAAAAAAATATATAAGATAATTATACTAATAATTAATATGTCAGTATTTCATTGTTCTAAATGTACAAAAATATTTGCAAGAAAACTTCATTTTGATAATCATATTAATAGGAAAACACCGTGTGTTAAAGTAGTAATTTATTCAGATAATGAAATAAATCAAAATAAAGAAACAGATTTATCACCTGAATTAAATCAAATAATTAATGATACTAGCAAAACTATTTATAGTTGTAAATATTGCAACAAAGGTTATAGCAGACAAGATAGTTTAAGTAGACATATTAAACAAAATTCATGTAAAGTAAAAAAAGAAATAAATGATGTTTATATGGTTGAAATTGAATCATTAAAAAATAAATTGATGGAACAAACAACAAAATTAAATGAAATAAATGAAAATAGAACAAATATTATCCAAAATAGTAATAATACTATTAATAATGTAACTAATGTTACCAATCAAATTAATATTGTTTCAATAGGAAAAGAAGATATGAGTAAATTAACACAAGAAGAATTATTAAAAATTGCAACGAGTGGTGTATTTTATCCAATCGTTGCTGCAGAAATTATTCATTGTAATGAACGTTTACCTGATTTTCAAAATATATTAATTTCTAATTTAAGAAGTAATAAAGGTCATATTTATTCAATTGGTAATTGGATTACTAAAAATCAAGATGATATTATTCGATATTTAATGGACATTGATAAAATTCATGTAACAAATATTATTAATGACGTTAAAGTAGATGATGAAAAAATTAAAGATAAAATAGAATATACAAAAGATGAATTAAAAGAAGATAAATCTCATCATGCTGGTAAAATAAAAGACAAATTATATTCAGCATCTAAAATGATATCAAAAAATAAAAATAAAAAAATAAAAGATACTGAATAAAATAATATATTATTTTAATATATTATTTTTTGGTCATTAAATAAAACGTTAATTCTACCTGATCGTATGTTTTTTTATCTATAATTTCATATGTAAAATCTTCTCTATTTAACAATGGTTCTACAAAATTATCACAACCAAATGATTTATTAATTTGATTGTAATATATTTTATTTACTAAATTTGATTTTAGTGCTTCATTATATAATCTTGATCCACCTATAATAAAAACTTCATTATCATCATAAATATGTTTTTTTGCTTCTTTTAATGACTCTTCAAAACTTCTTGTTATAATAAAATCATTTCCATCTTTACCTAAATCTTTACATTCATCATTAGATGATATAACTATATTAATTCTATTCTTTAATGATTTTCCCAAATCCTTTGCGGTAGTTGATCCCATAATACAAATATTATTACTAGTTATTTTATTAAAATATTTTAAATCGTCGGTAAAATACCATGGAATCTTATTATCTTTAGATAATCCACAGTCAATATCTGTTATTAGAATCATGTTTAATTTCATATAAATGAATATTTCCATTCATTTATATAATTTAATTAGTAACCATCAGTTACAATATCACTTACAGTTGTTTCTTTTACATATTGTCCTAATGCTAAATGATAATTATTTGATTCCCATTCTAAAGATTTTTCACAGATTGAATATCTTAAAAATAATAATATAATTGAACATTGAAACATATATAATAATACAGCACTAACTAAACTATTAAACCAACTTGGTTTTCCATTTTTATCTGTATTAAATGTTTTTATAATAATATTTTCAGATGTATATATTAATAGAAAAAATATTGATACAGTAAACCATGCTAATATTGCAAATTTTGTAGGTGTAAATAAAATAGTTACAGGTGCAACTACTATATTAAAAAACCATGATGTTGACATTTCTGATTTTTCTGCTTTTTTATCAGCACATACAAGTAAGTTAAATACCTTTAATATATCCATATTATATATAATTATAAAAAAATATAATTAAGAAGAACAATTTAAACATACATCATCTGCTTCAAATACTTTTATTTTAGGTTTTTCTTTTTCAACTGGTGTTGTTACTAATTTATTTTTATTAGCGTCTATACTAAATTTTTGAGCTTGTGATGCTGGTAATGTACGTAAATAATACATTCCTGTTTTTAAACCATTCTTCCATCCATACATTAATGCAGATGTTAATTTATTTGCATCATTAACTGGCATAAATAGATTCATACTTTGTGATTGGTCAACATATGATTGTCGTGCAATTGCATGATTAATTACATCTTTCATTTTAATTTCCCATACTGTTTTATATCTTTCCTTAATATCTTCAGATAATCCATTAATATCTTGTACTGATCCATTATGAATAATTAATTGTTCTCTCATTTCTTCAGTCCAAACACCTAAATCAGATAATTCTTTAATTAAATATTTATTTACAATAATAAATTCTCCAGCAGATGTTCGTCGAGTATATATATTTGATGTCATTGGTTCAAAACATTCATTGTTACCTAATATTTGTGATGTAGATGCTGTAGGCATTAATGCAATCATTAAACTATTTCTTACACCAAATTCCATAATATTTTTCTTTAAATTATCCCAATCTGAATAAATTCTAGGTTTAGTATTATAATATTCAAAATGAAATATACCTTTGCTTAGATCACTACCATCAAAATAATGATATTTACCATATTTTTTAGCTAATTCATTAGATGCTTCTAATGATGCATGATACATTGTTTCTAAAATGTTTTGTTCTACATTAATTGCTTCATTACTTGCATAAGATAGTTTCATTATATGAAATAAATCTGCAATACCTTGAATACCAATACCCATTGGACGATCAGATAAATTAGTTTTTTTACATTCAGGTGTTGGATAATATGTAATATCTATTACTCGATTAATATTATAAACAATTTGTTTTACAACTTCGTGGAGTTTAGCATAATTATATTCATTATTTTCATAAAATTTATTAACTGCAATAGAGGCAAGGTTACAGACAGAATATCTATCGGGGCCTGTTACTTCTACGATTTCAGCGCAGTTGCCTGCAATAATTCCATTAAAAATACCTGTATGATTTTTAGGTTCATTGAAACAATATGTATTATCATATCTATTTTCATCTATTATATCAACAATTTTAATAAATTGTTTTGCATCTCGTGATGGTTCTTCAATATCATCAATTTTTAATCTATTACATATTAATCCTAATTTACATAATTTATACAGATCACATGATGTCAATAATAATCTATATGACTTTTGACATAGATATTCTTTTTGACTACCTTTTCCATCTGGCATTAATTTAGTAGATTCTTCATGCATAACCGATATTTTACCATTTATTCCTATTGTATTTAACATATGATTAATATTTTGTAAGAATTCAAAATTAATAGATGATATTTGTAGTTGTTTATTTGTACCATTAACTGCAATTGTACCGTCCCCATCAATAAAACCAGCTAGCCATTCTAATTTGATACTTAGTTTTTGATCAATTGGAACTGTATATTTTCTTGGCATATCTAATGGTAATAATACGGTTAATTTCTTTTCAGATGGTACAATATTACATTCGTCTCTTTTTTCAATATATTCTAATAATTTCATTTTATCTTGATATAATGTCATGTGAGGTTTATCTAATCCAACTTTAGCACAACATATATCATCATCAGATATAATGCTATGATATTCGACATTATCATAATTTTTATAATCATTATGTCTCATACAATATAATTCATCTGTTTTCTTCTTATAATTACATCTATTAATTTCTGGAAATGTTGTATATGTTCCTTCAGCTGAAAATAATCCAGCTGTATATGGATATTTAAATGTATTTAATCCAGTCTTTATTATAGGATAATCACACTTAATTAATTTCATATTGGTTTTTAACTCTTTTGCTTCTATTATACTAATATCTTTAGCACTATAACTATTTTGAATATGAAATTTATGATATGGAGTACATTGTAATTCATTGCCATCAGATGTTATAACTTTAATTAATTTTTGATTTTCTCCCGTCTGACGCACTTCTACTTCACTAAATTCTTTACCATTCCAAACATTAACTTTTTGATCTTTTAATTTACTAATTTCTAAATAACCTTTATCTGTTAAAATTTTTGTTTCTGGTGCAACGCATAAATTAGATGACTTTACCGTACCAATATTTTTTTGATTAGAATATTTATTAATTGTATCTTTAAACAATATATATGGCATACCTGTTTCAAATTGTGATTTTAATATTTTCTTCCATAATGTTTCTGCTGGAATTACTTCGCGATATTTTTTCTGATCAATATATGATTGATATAATTTATTAAATTCATCACCATATGCATCTATTAATCCAGGACACTCATCAGGTGACATCAAATACCAATCTTCTTTATTTTCTACTGCTTGCATTAATCTATCTGGTATCCATAATGCTAAAAATAAATCCCGAGTTCTTAATTCTTCAATCCCATCAGCTAATCTTAATTCTAAAAAATCTACAATATCTGCATGCCATGGTTCTAAATATGCAGCAATTGACCCATTTCTACGACCAGATTGATTTACATATCTAGCAGTATCATTAAATAATTTTAATAATGGTACTAATCCACTGGTAATACCTTTTGTTGATTTTATAAAACTATTTTTAGAACGAACTTCACTAAATGGAATTCCAATACCACCTGCATATTTACTGATTTCACCTGAATCTCCTAATACTTTAAAATGATCTTTCAAACTATCTAAAACATATAATAAAAAACAGGATGCTAAATTTCCAGATCTTAATCCTGCATTAAATAATGTTGGTGTTGCATGAGTAAAATATCCTAAAGTCATATAATCATATGTTTTTTTAATATTAGCTAATATATCTTCAATTGAAATTACATCTTCGCAATGAAGTGCAATAGCAACTTTCATATACATATCTTGAGGTCTTTCTACAATTTTATCATTTATTTTTACTAAATAACTTTTCTGGAGAGTCATAAAGGCAAAATAATCAATTGTTAAATCACGTGAATAATCCATGAACGTATCTAGAATATATGCATTATTTTTGATGAATTTTACAAAAGATGGCTTCAAATACGTTTTGTCATTTGCATGAATATATTTAATTTTATCTGAAAAATTATTTAATGTTTCTTTATGCAAATTGGTAATTAAAATACGACCACCTAAAATATTATAAAATGGATGCTTAGATGCACGTGATGCACAAATTTGCGCACATACATTATCTAATTCAATCGTTGATATTTTATCATAAATACTTTGACTCGCATCAACCGCGATAGAACAAACACTAATTAAATCTTTTTCTTCATCAGAACATAAATAATTTAATCGTTGTTCTATTTTACTGAGTTCAATTTTCTCTAATTTACCATCACGTTTGGTAACATATTTTGCCTCAGTGATACGTTTCATATTATTATCTACTTGTTTATTATTCATGGATTAATCTTAGATATTTTTTATTCAACTTTTTTTGTTGAATTTTTTATTCAATTTTTTATTACTATATATTTTTATAAACTAATGTTTTTATATATTATTAAATTTTATGTAATAATATATATAAAGAAATCTTATTGACACCACCACTTTTGATTCTCAGATGATACTGTTCTGCGATTTAAAGGACATACTTGATTTTCAGATTTGGGGCCATCATTACCAAAAAATGGAGTACCAAAATCATATAATCTGGTATTACTTTTGTTTTTAACTGTTTTGTTTGAAGGCATGTCATTACTATTTGTGCAAATCCATCTATTAATATCAACTTGGATTGGAATTTTTTGTCCTACAGGGCAGCGATTAGATTCTGTGTTGCTTGAATCTAAATATGGAAGTAATGGAGCTGCGCAATGTTGTTCTTGTTCTTCAGGTGTACTTTCATTTAAATACGCACGTGTACAGGGGGAACCAGTCTGGGTATGTGCAGGTGTATTTTGCATTATATAATATACTTAAAGAAAATATTTTTACTAGATATTTTTTTATATAAAGATGTGTACAGTCAAATACTAAAGTTAAGAACCCCCTTCGGGAGTTACTTTAGTATTTGGCGCTAGCGTGAATGTACCGAATAAAAGTTACTTCACTGTACGATTTTATTAAATACCAGAATTATTATTATCGACATTTGAGGGAACTGTTGCATCTAAATAATATCCCCACCATTTTCCACCATCAACTCCATTATATAAATATCCTACATTTTTATGATTATCTCTAGAATAACCATTTATATTACCTCTGTTATAATTTCCATTACTTGTGTAACTACCACCACTATAGTCAACAATATTATCATTTTTAACATCTTCAAGATGTTCTATTTTTTTATTAACTGATTTCTTTATATTTTTCATATATATAAACAAATCAAAAAAATTAAACTGACACTGCATAATTATTTATAAATGTATTAAATGTAGGATATGGAAAAAATACAATATTTCTTTTTTCTTTCATAATTGTTTTTGCCATATCTAAACTCATACTTTTATATTTTATTAGATAACAAAGAACTACAGTTGCAGATCGTTGAACACCTGCATAACAATGAACTAATACACCAATATTATTATTCAAGTAGATATTTATTATATATGTTAAATAATTAATTTTATTTGCTAATATTTCATTTGATTCAGTTGTATTCAGATCATGAATTGATAATCGTATAACTTCTATATTTGGATCAATTGGATAAATAATATCTTTAGAACAATTAATAATTAATTGTATATTATTTTTTTTTAAATTTTCTGTTTCTTTTGGTGCATTTCTATTTCCAAGCCATAAATTTGGAATTATTTCATTGGCGTATTCCATATTATATATTTATTATTTTTTCTTTAATTTTGATTTTGATTTCATAGACATCATTAAAAATACTCCTCCTATAACAATACAACAACAACATATACAAATACATATACCAATACCAATAGTCGTTGATGTATTATCTATATTAATACCAAATGTATTATTTGATGAAGATATTACGGGTGATGCTTTTGGTAAATAAGAACAATCAATTTTAGCTAATTCACTATTAGGATCATTAATTTTATGTACAAATGGTAGACAAAAATTAGATAGATTAGAACGTATACCATCTTTATCCGACATAACTTCATACTGAGCTTTATAAAAATATCCAATATCATTCCAAATTTTAGGAGTATTTATTTTTTGTAATAATTTAGGTGGAGGATTTAGTCCTATTAAATATCTTTTGTAGGGATATTTAAAACCATCATTAGTTAGTTGATTATATGTATTGTCTGGAGTAAAGTCATTATCTGTTATATTTGCCTCAAGAAAAGCCATATTAAGCATTGATGGTATTGTAATATTATAATTTAGACATGCGTACATTAATGGATAATAAAAATAATATACAGTTGCTCCTAGACTAGAATCATTATATAATATTATATATTTACTATCATTTGTCATTACCAACAACTGATCATTAATATTAGGTGATGTAATTTTATTTACATTTATTATAGCATATATATTACTATTAGCATCTAGTTTTTTTGTAATTGGATTACCACTTGCACTTGTAGGATCTACTGTATTTAAAGTACCTGAATTAATTTTTCCTGTATTTGGATCTAGAGTATAATTTGATATATATCCAAATGTATTACCCATAATATAATATATATTATTATATATATAATAATATATATTATTTATTACACCACCATTTAGGATTATCTTTAGTTTGAATTTTTGAAATATTTATTGGGCAAGCTAATGAATTAGGATCAGGTGATGTACCATTTGCACAAATACCATTAGGATATGAACCATTACCAAATGAATTCATTTCTATTAAATTATTATCACAATCACATTTTACATTTGATCCTGAAACATAACTATTTGCATATGGTGGACAATTTATTATTGTTGAAGGAGTATACATACGTTCAATTACTATACTTTTTTTTGGTTGTTCCATTATATAATACTTAAAGAAAATATTTATATTATATTAATACTTAAAAGAAGAATATATTTATATAAATATGTGTTTACTATATATACATTCTAATAATAATATTACTGATTTAGTTTTAAACTTAGATTCTTTTTTAAATAAATCAAAACAAAATTTTAAAATAATTATAATATCAGATTATATTACTGAAATAAATCATAAATTAATAATAATACAACAAAAAATTATATATGATGATATCCAACATTTAGATCATGATTTTATTATTGAAATAAATGATACAATAAATTTAGATTTTTTATTAACGTATGATTATAAATTATGTGAATATATAAATAGTAATTATATTATAAATAAATCGTTAAATGATTATTTTACAGATAATGAAATTAAATTACTTGGTGAAATTAATAAAAAATTAAAAATTAATGATATTAATAAATTTGTAGATTCATTTATTATTTATAATAAATCTGGATTAAAAAAAATAGGATGGTTTAATACTCTTAAATTTTTTGAAAATAAATGTACTGAATTAAATATTAATATTAATAATCAAAAATTGTTAATATTATATCAAATTTTATATCCAAATTATATAAATTTTATTGATATTATAATAGATGATACTAAAATTTTAGATACCGTCCCTGATACCGTCCCTGATACCGTCCCTGATACCGTCCCTGATACCGTGCCTGATACCGTGCCTGATACCGTACTTGATACAGTACTTGATACCGTGCCTGATACCGTGCCTGATACCGTCCCTGATACCGTGCCTGATACCGTGCCTGATAC
>Ga0214923_10001471_pt1 | contig 33349 bp, 40 predicted proteins | sample LL1510_MetaG_FD_177993 | JGI IMG/M metagenome (GOLD analysis project Ga0214923, IMG submission 177993) | Freshwater microbial communities from Lake Lanier, Atlanta, Georgia, United States - LL-1510 | ecosystem: Environmental > Aquatic > Freshwater > Lake | place: USA: Georgia | collected...
CCGCGAGCGGGCCGAGCTGGAGGGCCGCATCGGCGGCTTGAAGAGCGCCATCGCCCACTACGCGGCGGCGATCAAGGTCTGGGCCCCCCGCCCCCTCCCCTTCGAAAAGAGGGTTTGACAGGTCCCCCGGCCTGTCCCATATTTGGGACATCGAATAGGAGATAGCATCATGGCACAGCAATCACAGCGCGGCGGCGGCACTTGGGCCCGATACATGTCGCGAGACGCCTTCCGCTACGGGTGGCAGTCCGCCGAGTGCGGCGAGCCCTTTACCGACGACGTCGCCCGCAAGGTATGGAACCACCCCACGGCGAGCGACAGCCTGCAGCGCGAGTACGAGGCGGGGCGCCTGATGGCGCTGGAGACGCGCATGCCGCTCCCGCCGAAGGCGGCGCGCATGACCAAGGTCATCACCGCCACCGTGGCGGCCGCCCCCGCGATGCGCAAGCAATTCATGACCGAACAGCTGCTGGCCCGCGAGGAGGCCAAGCGCGCCGCCGCCCTGCGCCTGAAGGTCATCCACTACGAACGCCGGCTGAAGGCCGCGTAAGGGAGACAGGAACATGGCAAGCTTATGGACATCTTTGAAATGGGCGAGGAGATCGCCGCCCAACACCGGGCGCAGGCGGCGCGCGACGACGCCGACCCCGCGTATCAGGCGGCGCTGAAGGCCAAGCGGGAGCGCGAGGAAGCCGCCCGTGGCCGCACGATTTTGACCGAGGAAGAGGCCGCCGCCGAATGGGCCGCCCTTGAGGAAGAGGACGAAAACGACGCTTGACGGCGGCCCCCGAATGGCCCATACTTAGGACATTGAATAGGAGATACATCAGATGACAACCACCCACACCATCGACGCATTCTGCCCCTTCGGCCGCGACGGTTTCGACGTCGAAATCACCTACACCTACACCCCCGGCGCGCCCGCTACCCGCATCGACCCGGCGGACCCCGCGGAAACCGACTTCGTGTCGGCCAAGGCGAGCGTCCCGCTCGACCCGTCGCTGCAGAAGCTGCTCGACGACTGGGCGGCGGACTGGGTCGGCGACGAGGGCTTTTCCGCCTGCTGCCAGCAGGCAGACTACGACAATGACGGAGAATAACATGGGATATTTTGACGAACTCTGGGCGGCAGCGCAGGCTGCCGCCACCAAGGCGGGCACCGAATGCAAGCCGGTGCCGATGCTGGTGCAGCAGATCAATCCGTTCTCAGGGGCCGTGGTGAAGACCTACGATCCCGTGATGGACGGGGCCTGCGGCTTCGCGTGGGTCAACATCCGCCCCGCCAACGGCCCGTTCGCGCGTTGGCTCAAGCAGCAGAACGTCGGCCGCAAATCCCACCACGGCGGCTGGGACGTCAGCATCCACGCCTTCGACCAGAGCCACGCCCGCAAGGCCGCCGCCGCGCACGCCATGGCCGCCGTCCTGCGCGCGGCGGACATCAAGGCATACTCTTACGACAGGCTCGACTGATGCCGCGCAGTAGCGTTCCGCGGCCGGGGCCGCCCCGTCGCCTCGCCCGCGCGGCCTACCTGCTGTACGGGCCCCATCACATCGAGAGTACGGCGCGCCTGATCGGCGTCGACCGCCGCACCGTCTACAGATGGCGCAACGGCCTCTCGCCGGTGCCAGACTACGTCGAGAAAGCCATGGTCGTCGCACTGCTCAAGCGTTGGAAAGACATAGAGGAGTTTCTGAAATGACTGGCAGCTTTAGGAGGATCACCATCCTCCTCATCGCCGTAGGTTTCGTGCTGCTCACTTACGGCATTGCGAGAGCTGACTGGCAGGTGCACGAGTGGGACGGCCAGCAGTGGGTTGCCGCCGTCACGCCCAAGGGCCGCACGGTGGCGGTCAACATCGAGAAGACGGCGTGCGAACTTGACCTCGCAAGCCTTGCGATGGTCAAGCCGGCGGGGGCTCGACTGCGGTGCTCGAAGGTAAAATAGCGATACGCGGAGATAGCATAATGGTAATGCGCGCGCGGACCACCCGCGAGAAGACGGTTCGATCCCGATCTCTCCGCTCCACCGATCTCTTTGTAGCGTCTTGCGAACTGGAAGACGTCAAGGCGTTCATCGAGGCCCGCCACTACTCTCACTCAGTCTTCGGCGTCACGGCGTCGCGGTGCTTCAGCGTCATGTATCAGGGTGAGTTGGCCGGGGGCGCTATCTTCGGTCTGCCTGCGGGCGTCGGCGTAGCCGCAAAATACGCCGACGGCGGGAACCTGCTGGAGTTGCGCCGCTTCGTGCTGCATGACAACGCGCCACGCAACAGCGAGAGCCGCGCACTTGGCGTCATGTTTCGCGCGCTGCGCCGTGAGGGATACACGCGGATTTTGAGCTACGCCGACCCGATGCACGGGCATTCAGGCGTCATCTACAAAGCCACTGGCTTCGAGTATCGAGGACGTACGGCCGCCCGCAAACACATCATGTGGAAGAATAAAAAATACCCTGATCGTAACGTGCATCAGGTCAATTTCCCTTATCACCTCGAACTTCGCGCGGCGCTCGCGGCAGGCGAAGCCACACAGGTCCGCATCGAGCCAAAGCACATATACGTCAAGAAGCTGTAGCGAACACCGCGTCCTGCACCTCGGCCTTGAACGTCAGGCGCGGGAAGACAGTCTCCTCCTCCACCGTGTCGACGGCGACGGTCGCGTAGCTGACCGTCTCCGGGGCCGTCTGGCCCTCGCGGGCCAGCCGCATGATCGTCTGGTCAAAATGGTCGAGCGACCACGGCAGCGAACACCAGCAGACCACATGCCCGCCGAATTGAAGATTAAGCCCGTGGCTGAATGCCGCCGGATGCGCGATCAGCACGCGCAGCCGCCTTGCGTTCCAATCCTCGACGGCCCCCGCCGCGACCTTGCGCGTCGTGCCGTTGCCCAGCACCGGCGCATCGGGATAGCGCAGCCGCAGCTCGTCGAGCTGCTCGCGGTAGTCGTAGACCAGCAGGACGGGCGACGTCTGCACGTCCACGACATCGCAGATCGCGTTGACGCGAAACATGTCGAGGCGCTTGCCCTCGCCCGTCTCGTCGTAGACGAAGCCGGCGCAGACCTGCCGCATCTTGTTGACAACTTGCGCGCGGCCGCCGGGCATCATCAGCTCGCCCTCGACATCGGCCACGCTCGCCTTGTCCAGCTCGCCGTAGATGCGCCGGATGCTGTCGGGCAGCGTCACCGGCACCTTGACGTGGCGCACGGGCGGCGGCGCCCAATTTTCCGGCGACAGGATGAACGTCATGTCGGCGATGGCGGCCAGCGACTTCTCCAGCGTCCCCTTGCGCGCCTTCCAGACGTTCTCGCTCTGCTCCCGCATGTTGGCCGCGCGCCACTGGACCCAGTCGCGCCCGAGGCGGCGGCCCCTGTCGATGATGCGCGTCTGGGCGAACAAATCTTCCGGCCCGTTGGGAACCGGCGAGCCGGTCAACCCGATGCGCGTCTGCATGTGGTCGGTGTGTTTCAATACCGGCCGCCACTTCGCGCTCGTCGGCCCCTTGAATTTCGACAACTCGTCGACCACGAAGCAGTCGAACGCCTTGCTGTGCTTGGTCAGGAAATCGACAAGGTTCTCGTGATTGACGACGACGATATCAGCCCCCCTGACGGCCTCGTCGCGCTCCTTCGGCGTCCCGGTCGCGATGGCGATGCGAAGATGCTGCAAGTGATCCCACTTCGCGCCTTCCTGCTGCCACACCAGTTCGGCAACACGCAGGGGAGCCGTCACCAGCACACGGCGTACCACGCCGTCGCGCAGCATCTCACTGAGTGCCGTCAACGTCACGACAGTTTTTCCGGCACCCGGACGAGCGAAAATCATGCACTCGTTGCGTTCGTAGATGTGTGTGATTGCCTGCTCTTGTACAGGCCGCAGATCAGGCATCACGGCTACCAAGGATGCGCTCGACTTCAGCCTTTACGACTCGAAGCGCGGCATCAATATCAATTTCAGGATCGAACTTGGGGTCGTCGAGGGTGTCGCAAATCAAGCGCGCGGCGACGCCGATAAAACATTCGAGAGGCACACCGCCTTGCGCCGCGCACACGTTACTAAAAACGCGGTGCAGAAATTCAGTTTCGTTTTCGTAGAGGTCGACAGGTCCACAGCGCAGAGTCACGGGCAAATCCTTTCAAAATCCGATGCGGTGTCGATGACGTGTACCTCGAAGCCTAACCCACGCAGTCTCGAATGCCAAGCCGCCTGCAACGGCGTCGGCTTTTTGCCGGGTGCCTTGAATTCGATGAAGACTGCACGGCCTTCAGTAGACAACATGAGACGGTCTGGGACACCCGGATACCCCGGCACTACGAGTTTCCAGAAGAGGTGTCCGCGCGCTTTAGCGATCTTGCGGCACCGCGCCTCTATGTGTTTTTCCATTTCTTAAAATACCATGATTGACATTTTCGCGCGACCGTCGGTAATGTGCGACTAACAAACAGGAGACAGTATGCAGCATGCACCCTTCGGGAGTTCGACCGCCGAGCGCGTAATGAACTGCCCCGGCTCAGTTGCCCTCAACGCCAAGTCACCAGAACAGCCAGCCAGCGAGTACGCAGCCAAAGGCAGCGCGCAGCATGCGTTGATCGAGCATCTGCTGCTGGACGGGGGCGAGCCTGCCGAATTTATCGGCGCGGTATTTGCCGGCGTGGAAATCGACGAGAGCATGGCCGACGACGTTGCCATCGCGCTGCGCGCGGCAGAAGAAATGCTGGAGGAGTACAACGGCGAGCAGCTCGTCGAGCAGCGGCTGGTGATCGTGCCCGACGCGATATTCGGCACCGGAGATGTTATTGCCACGACGCGCGACGGCGCGCGGGCCTTGATTGCCGACCACAAGTTTGGCTACGTCGGCGTTGACGCGAGCAGTCCGCAGTTGAAGTTTCTTGCGGCGGCATTTCTGGTCGATCCGGCCACGGCAGATATCAGCAAGGACGTCGAGGAGTTTGAGCTGGCTATCATCCAGCCCGCGTTCGAGCCCGCAGTCACCAAGACCACGGCGACGCGCGCCGAAATCGAAGTATTCCTGCGCAGCATCAGGCTGGCGCATACGGCGGCCAAGGCGCCCGGAGCGGAAACGCGGATGGGCGACTGGTGCAAGTGGTGCCGCGCCAAGGCGATCTGCCCCGCGCAGATGAAGCTCTACTCGGACTTGGTCGACGTCAGGATACACCCCGACTGGTCGCTGCAGGCGCTGGGCGAGATGCTGGAGAAGAGCAAGCAGGTCGAGAGCCTGATCGAGAGCGTCAAGGATCGCGTCAAGCACGAGCTGGCAAACGGCCGCACCGTGCCGGGGTGGCGGCTGAAGGCGGGCGCGACGCGCCTGACGTGGGCGCTGCCGCCCAAGGAAACCATCGCATCGCTCCGGGGCCTCGGCCTGAAGGGCGACAAGGCGATACAGCCAATTACGCCAGCCGCCGCCAAGAAGGCGTTGAAGCTGGAGGAACTTCCCGACGATCTCGTCGTGAAGGGCACGAGCGCGCCATCGCTCGCTCGTGATGTCGACGCGGCAGACGCTGTCCTGCCCGCGGCGGCCTTTGCAAGGGCAGCAGCACTAGTAAAAGGAAACAGGTAACATGAGCAACGAAATCAGTCTCTTCGCGAAGGGCGGCCTGCCGCCCGTGGACATGAACGCCTACAAGCAGTCGCTGAAGGCGATGGCGTCGGCCAGCAAGGCATCTCAGGGCGGCCTGCCGTTCCTGCGGCTGCTGCGCGACGGCCTGTGGGTCTACGGCGCCGACAACACCGAAGTCGAGGAAGGCAGCCTGTGGGCTGTCAACTCGTTCTCGATGTCCATCGGCTGGATCGCGTGGGGCAACGAGGGCAGCAAGGAAGAGGGCACGGTTCTGGGCGAGATGTTGGCGCGCGCCGACGAGCTTCCCGTCTCGCGCTCCGCTCTGCCGGACGTCGGTGCCGAGTGGACGCCGTGCGTCTCGTTCGACCTGATGTGCGCGACGGGCGAGGACAAGGGGACGCTGGTCCGCTTCAAGTCCAACTCAGTCGGCGGCCGTCGCGCGTTCAGCGACTTGCTGCAGCTCGTTTCTGCGGCAATGGACGACGGGGCGGGCAAGTGCATCCCGATTGTTAAGCTGGATGCCGACAGCTACCCGCACAAGAAGTACGGCAAGATTTACACGCCGCTCTTCGACATCAAGAAGTGGGTGATGCCGGATGCGTCCGATCTGGGAACTGCCCCTGCGGAGGCTGTTGAGGAGCAGCCCGCCGCCGCCGCCGAAAGCACGGTTCGCCGTCGCCGCCAGCGGTAGTCGTCAGGGGAACGGGGGCGGCCTCGTGCCGCCCCCGCTTTCATGGAGAATGGTATGGGATTGATTTGTTCTGTCGACTACGAAACGTCGTCGCCGCGCGACCTTACCAAAATCGGTGCCTACAAGTACGCCAAGAGCGCCAAGATCATGTGCGCCGGCTACGCGATATACGAGGAGAACACGTTCGAGCCCGCGATGGTCAAGCCGTGGCGCGCGTGGGCGAGCGAGCCCATGCCCCCCGACTTGCTGGCAGCGTTGACCGATCCAGACGTCAGGCTGTTCGCTTGGAACGCCCAGTTCGAGCGTTTAATCACGCAACACGCTGCGGGCATTGCCGTGCCGCTGGAGAAGTGGCACTGCACCGCCGCGCGCGCCCGCGCCTCGGCCTATCCCGGCAAGCTCGACCTGTGCGCCAAGGCGCTGGGCATCCCGCAGAAGAAGGATTTGGCGGGCGGCAAGTTGATGAAGAAGCTGTCGTCGGAAGGCAGTGGCACACCGGAAGAGTACGAGCGTGTGCTTGAGTACTGCATGCAGGATGTCGTCGTCGAGGCGACCATCGGCATGGTCGTGCGCGACCTGACGCCCGACGAGTGGCAGGACTACTGGGTCTGCGAGCGCATGAACGACCGCGGCATTCCCGTCGACATCGAACTGGCGCGCGCCGCGCAAAGCTATGCGCAGGTCGAGGCGGCGGAAATCGCGGCCGAATTGAAGAAAGTCACCAAGGGCGCGGTGACGAGCGCCAAGGAGTTCAAGCGGATCAAGGCGTGGCTCCTTGAACAGGCACCGGACCTCGTGGCCCTGCTGACCGGCGAAGACGGCAAAGTCTCGCTTGACAAGTCGGCGCGCATCACGGCGCTCGAAAGTGGGCTGCCCCTGCGTATCGAGGTCGAGGACTTGCTGCACCTGATCGACGACGCGGGCCGCGCCAGCACGGCCAAGTACGCCGCGATAGAGAACAGGACCGACGAAGACGGGCGGCTGCGAGGCGCGTATCTGTTCAACGGAGCCGGGCAGACAGGCCGTTTTTCCGCAATGGGATTTCAGCCCCACAATTTGGTGCGCGACAAGCTAGAAAACGCGAACAGGGTGATTTCAGCCGTGCTCGATGGTTCGACGGCGAACGAAGTCAAGGCGCTGTCCGGGGTGAACATCCTGACGACGCTGGCGCGCCTGCTGCGTCCGACCATCGTCGCGGAGAACGGCAACGTCTTGGTTTGGGCCGACTACGCCGCCGTCGAGGCGCGCGCGCTGCCGTGGCTGGCCGACAACGTCGCCGCCAAGGGACTGCTCGATCTTTTCCGCAAGGGCGAGGATGTCTACAAATACACCGCCTCGGATATCTACCGGGTGCCGGTGGATCGCGTGGATAAAGAGCAGCGCCAGATGGGCAAGATTGCAGTGCTTGCGCTGGGATACCAAGGAGGAAAGAACGCCTTCCGCAAGATGGCGCGCGCCTACGGGCTGAAGATCGACGACGACACCGCCGAGAAGATCAAGCTTTCGTGGCGTCACGTAAACCCGTGGGCGAAGAAATTCTGGTCCGACCTCGAAGCGGCGGCTATTTGCGCCGTGCGCAAGGCAGGCACGATCCATGCGGCGGGGCGCGTCAAGTACATGTTCCACGGCGACATGCTGTATGCGCTGCTCCCCTGCGGGCGCCTGATCGCGTACCCCGAACCGCGCCTCGACGCGGTCGACGGAAAATTCGGGCCACAGATGCAGCTCACTGCCCTGAAGGCGTCGCTGCACCCCAAGAAAGGCGAGACTGCGTGGCCCCGCGTTGCGCTTTATGGGGGCTTATTGGCCGAGAATTGCACCCAAGCCTTCTGCGCTTCGCTGCTGCGTTCGGCCGCGCGCAGGCTCGACGATGCGGGCTGGCCTGTCGTCATGCACACGCACGACGAGATGCTGGTCGAGGTTGCCGAGGATGAAGTCGACGACGCCAAGATCGCGTTGCAGGCCGCCATGCTTCTCAACCAGTGGCCCGAGTTACCGCTTGCTGCGGAGCCGCAACACGGATACAGTTACGACAAGTAAGAGGTCGACATGGAATTGGATAATTTTATAGCCCGCGTTTTTGGCGACGTGCCCGACGACGAGATCGTCGGCATCGTCCAGCGCGGCAAGGACAACTTCGGTTGGCTGGTGATACCCTACAAGAAGAGCCGCACCAAGCTGCGCCCCGACGCCGCCAGTTACTACTGCATCTCGACGTTGAAGAAGCCAGAGCCGGGCGAGCCGCTGCGTCGGCTGATGCCGAACATGGCCAAGACCTACGGCCTTGTCTGCGATGACGTCGGCACGAAGATACTGGCCAGTAAATTCGAGGGCAAATTCCTGCCGCACTACGTCATGGAGACGAGCAGCGGCAATTTCCAGTATCACTACAATGTGCGGATGGCGCCCGAGCAGGGGCAAGTCCTGATCGAGGCCCTGATCGAGGCGGGCTATTCCGACCCCGGCGCCCGCGATGTCCACCGGCTCGTGCGCCTGCCGGGTTCGCTGAACTACAAGTACGATCCGCCCTTCGTGTCTCGTCTCGTCGAAGAGAATTGGGACATGCCGCCCTACACGTTCGAGGAGATGGTTGCGGATTTCGGGCTGACGCCGCGCGAGCCGACGTTACTGCGGCTTACCAAGCGCGCATGGAGCGGCGACACTGGCGGCGACGTCATCCTGAAGTGGCTGACCGAGAAGGGCATGGTTCTCTCGGAGCCGAACGACGACGGCTGGCTGTTCATCGAGTGCCCGTGGGCCGCCGAACACAGCGACGGCCGTTCTGATGCCAAGTATCAGATCGGCAACGGCTCAACCGGCACGGTGCATTGCTTCCACGGCGGGTGCCAGCACCGGACGCAGCAGGATTTCCGGCTCTGGTGCGCCGAGAACGGAGCGCCCGACTTCGAGGACGAGGCAGCGAAACAGGTAAGCGCCCTAGGGCAGAGACTTGCCGCGGTACCGAAAGGAGTTTTCGCCCCGCCGGGCCCTATGCCAACCCCGCCGCAGGGGGCCGCTGCGGGGGATATCCTCACCGGGCTGGTCCTGAAATACGCGGGGGCCCTGCCGCGCGAGGCTCTTCCAAGTCTTGAGAAGACAGGCAAGGGGGCCATAAAAGACGTGCAGAAGCCGGTTGCCGAGAACGTGCAGTGCATCATCGAAAGATGCGCCTTCGGCGTACTGCGCAACCATCTCAGCGGCGAAGTCGAGCTGACGCACGAGGACAAGGCGCTGGACGCCATACAGCTCCCCGAGGAGCGGGCGACATTGACCCGCGAGCTTATGATTTCGTTGGGGCAGCGGCTGGGCATATCCCTGCGCCCGACCCTGTCGGAATTGTTGCACGCCTTGGCGGGCAACAAGGGATATCACCCGCTGCTGGATTGGGTGATGGGGACGCCGTGGGACGGCAGCGACCGCCTGCGGGCCATGCTTGACACCGTTGAAACGCCAAACCCCATATGGAGGGACATAGCTATGAAAAGATGGTTTATTCAGTGCATCGCCGCGTGGACAAACTGGACGCGCAAAACGCCCGTCAGCATTCCGCATGTCTGGGTGCTGGCCGGGCCGCAGGGTTGCGGCAAGACTTCCCTGATCGGGTCGCTGTTGCCCGCGCCGTGGCGGCTGCTGGAGCAGAGCGCGCATCTCGGTCACGCCAACAGCAGGGACGACGAGCGCCGCCTGACGAGCGGCGCGGGGATTGTGGAGCTGGCGGAATTCGAGACGATGATCAGTCGCGCCGAGGCGGGGCAGTTGAAGAGTTTCATTTCGCGCCCGGTCGACAAGTTCAGGCTGCCGTACGACCGGCACATCACGACGCGCCCCCGCGGCGTCTCCTACTGCGCCACCGTCAACGACATGCAGTTTCTGAACGACCCGACGGGCGCGCGCCGGTTCTGGCCGGTCGAGACGACGCGCTGCGATTTCCGGCACGGCATCAACATCCAGCAATTCTGGGCGCAGATCGTCGCGATGTTCAACGCGGGCAAAAGCTGGAACCTCAAGCCGGACGAGGTGAAAATGCACGCCACGGTCGTCGAGGAACACCGCGTCGTATCCAACGTCGAGGGCCGCCTCGAAGAGCTGCACGCCCGCATGGCGCACATCGACCGCAAGGATTGGACCTTTGCGACGCCGAGTATCATCTGCCGCTACTACGGCCTCGACAACAACTACACGAATGCCCGCACCGCGGGCGGCTACTTGCGCTCAGTGTTTGGCAAACGCATCAGCAACAACGGCAGGAAGGGCTGGTACGTCCCGCTCAAGCAAGTCGAGCTGCTCGCGGGCTACTCTCCCTACAACCCACCCGAGGACACGAAATGAAAGTTCTTTTGCACATGAATATGCCGTCGGGCGGCAACGACGGTACGCATCAGGTGATCCTGAACGTGCCTAATGTCGCGACGCTTGAAGTCCTGTCGGCGCATATCACCCGAAGCCAAGGCATCCTGATGGGCGAGCATCTCGTGTTCGACCGCGACCGTTCCGGCGAACGCATCTGGAGAGTACGCGGGCCCCTGCTGGTCAACATGGATCACGTCGGCAAGATTGCCGTCTACTACGAGGGTGAAAATGAAACACGTTGAGCTAATGGCCGAAGCCGCCAAGCTGGTGCAGCCCCGTGGGGCCGTCTACGGCGACATCCGCGAGAACCACGAGCAGATTGCCAAGGTTGCGACGCTGCTCACCGGCATCGAACTGGACGCGCATAACATCCTGATGGTCATGCTCGCGGTGAAGTTGTCGCGCATCGCACGTTCGCCCGAACACGTCGACAGCTACCTCGACGCGCTCAACTATCTGTCCTTTGCCGGGGAACTTGCGACCGAGGGCGAAGCGTAATTGTCATACCTTGAGGAGGAAGAACATGATCGACACTAGTCTACGCATGCAGAACGCCATGGAACAGGCGCACAGGTGTTGGGCGCGCGCGGTAAATGTCAGCCCGGCATTTGTTGAAAAATACCTATCCCTATGTGAACAGCTATTGCTTTCTCGCCCGGAAGTGCCGGGTGACGAGTTCAGGGGATACTGTCAACGAAATGGGCTTGTGAGGCCCGCAGCCTTGCACCCTAATGTGTGGGTCAGCGGGCCGCGCGCCTTAACGTCGCTTGGCTGGGTTGAAAAGAAGGCGCGCGTCGAGCCGACGCAGATGCACAATCATATGCACGTCGTCACGCTGTGGCGCAGTCTGATTTTCGGTGGCCGATGACAAAAAACAGCGTTGAGCATCACGCGAGAATCTATTGGTCCCTGCGCAGACAATTCTGCGCAGGGCAATGGAACATGCTCGCGACTGTCGCGATAACGGGGCTCCTGCAAAGCCCCTACGAGCGCGTAAGGCTGATGGCGTGCGAACTTTGGTACGGGATCACGTCTTGATGATGTAGTTGAGCACGAGCGTCGGCTGCACGTTCAGGTGCGCGCCGCCGCCGCCAGTGGAGCCTATAGACGCGATAGAACCGCCATATCCGCCGCCTTGGTTTTGCCAAGAACCGCCCGTGTTTACGCCGGGGTAGGAATCGGAAAGCGCATGCGTATGCGACGGCATTTCCGCTGTGATGAGCGTGTGGGTCTGCGTCCCGCCCGTGGCTCCAAGCGTGTTCCCGTCGGGGGACATCGTGGTAGACGTAAGGCGACCCGCCGCCGAACCGCCCATGTTGTCTGCCCCGGCGGCCACCCGGCCGCGCATGTCGGGAAGATTGAACGTCGTGGTGCCGTCGCCGATGCCGTAGGTCGTGCTGATGGCGCTGAAAAGAGTTGCGTAGGTCGTGCGCGAAATTGCCTGCCCGAAGCAGAGCAGCCAGCCCGACGGCGCGCTTGCCCCGGCAAAGACCATCATGGAGGCCGCCGGCGCGGTGACCGCCGTCGTTTGCGTCGTGCTGTCGGGAAACACGAAGCCGCCAGACGTGCTGGCGATGGTGCCCGCCACGGTCAGCATGTTGCTGCCGACGGTCGTCGTGCCGATGCCAACCTGCGTGCCCGACGGCGACAGGTACAGCGTGTTGCTGCCCACATTCAGCGTATTCGGGATCGCCATTGCGTTCGAGTTGATCGTGAGCGTGTCGCCGCCCGCGTCGCCAAGTACGGTATTGCCGCTGTTGGTCAGGCCCGCGACGGCGAGCGTCGTTCCGTTGAAGGTGAGGTTGGCCGACCCCGCCATGGCCCCGGAACTGTTGAACTGGACTTGCGTGGTCGATCCCGCGGCGTTGGCGACGGCCGTGGTGTTGCGGACCATGCCGCTTGCGGAACCGTCGCAGGAGGCTTCCAGATTGTCGCCTGCGGAAACCGAAACGTAGGTGCCGCCCGATGCCGACTGAAGGCGGATCGCGTACCCGTCGCCCACGCCATTGCGCACGACCCACTGGCCGCCGATGCCGGCGGCCACTTCGTAGGTGACGATGCCGCCGGGCGTCCCCGAGATCGCAAGCGTCGCCGGGCGGCACTGCGACTGCGAGAGCGTCACGGTCGTGTTGCCTAGGCCGGTGGCATTGAGCAGCGTACTGCCGCCGAGGGCTTGGTCGAGATAGCCAAAATTGTTGTTGAGCGACGTGGTGCCCCACGTATTGGTTTCGGAGTTGTAGGTAGGCTGGGCGAGGCCCTTGTTGGTCGTCGTCATGAAAGCGCCTCGTCGGCAATGGCGAGCGCCTTGGTGATGGCTTCATCAGGCTGCTCAAGGAGTGACTGGGTCGTCGTGTTGTGGCCCTTCTTGGCCTTCTCTGCGGCGCGGATCAGCGACATCGCGATGCTGGTGTGGTCGAGCGCGCCAATCCGCCCGCCCGCCTTGCGGTTGGGCCGACGGGCTCTTTCTTCACTGGCGGGCCCTGTCTGCTCCTCCCGCACTGCCATAGTCGGGATGCGGGCCGCCTGCGTTACGCGATTTATCGCGGCGTCCTTTTCCACCATACGCCGCAGCGCGACCGCTCTGTCAGCTAAGGGCGCGCCGGTGGATGAAAGGACATCCGCTACTGCGGGGGTGTACCCCCGCGAGATAAGAGGAATGTTCTGGCCGCGTGAGAGACGAAGCACGGGGCCAGCTTTGAATTTGTCGGCCGCCCACGCCAGCGTTGACTGCAGAGGGAACATCGCGTCAGTCAGACCGAGGCTAGAACGGCGGCCTGCCTCGTCCCCCGCTCCGAAATGTCTTTCGTACCCGCTCTGCGCGCCGCGCGCGCCGTGCTGTGCCCTACGTTCCGCTACAAGCCGCTCGGTGTTCATGAAACCGCGTTCGCGCTCACCGGCTCGAATGAGCCGATCTATGGCTCCGGGGCCGAAGGCGGTGTCGAGCAGCTCACGGCGCGGGTCGAGTTCCGAGCGCCCCGCCACACGGCGAAGCCCCGACAGGTCGTCTGCCCCCCTCGTTATCTTGGTTTCAAGTTCCTGCCGCAGACCCGCGCGCAAAGCCTCGCCCAGATTGACAACGTCGGCGCTGGCCCCCGGCCGCGCTGCGTCGGCTAGAATCTCCATCGCCCGCTCGGTGGTCAGCGTGCCGCCCCCGAGGCGGTCTGCCGTTCCCGAAGGGCTTAGAAGTTTTCGCCCGGCATCGAAATGCTCGACTTGACGGTACAGGTTGCTGTAGGCCCCCGCCGCTTCGTTGTAGCCGGGGATTCCGCCTAGAACATCGCGCACTTGACGATGCGCAAATGCATATGCGTCTTTCCGGGGGTCGCTGCTACTCCTGAACGGGGCGTTCGGGGGCCCGAAATCAACATCGCGTTGCAACGTCCTGAAATAGTTCTGCAACGCCTGCGCATCGACGGCGGCTGAAGTGCCCACAGCGTCGAGGACACCCTGCAAGACGGCGCGTGTGGGATCATCGGGCAGGTAACGCTGCATTTCGGCGGTGATCGCGTTGCGCGCCGCCGTTAGGTCGACCGGCGGCGCCCCCTGTAGCGCGGCCGTCATCGGGTCGCGGCCTTCTTGACGGCGTACGGCGTCGATGTTCCGCCGCATGGTTTCCACGCCCGGTGGCGGGGGGCCCAACGTGTTATCGACTTCGGCACTGACACGCGCCGCGCGGTCGGCTTCGCGCGCCTCTACGCGCCCCGTGATCGTTTGTGTTCCCGGCCGCCCCTCGCCGACAAAGTTGGCCCCTGTTGTCCGGTAAGGGTCTATATCGAGGGGCATCTCGCCGTTCGCCCCCCGCGGCAGTGAAAGCCCCCGGCGCTCTTGCTCGGCGAGGTAGTGCCTTGCACCAACGGGGAGCCCCTCAGCAGAACCTCGTGGCGCTACGGTTTTCTGAACGCCGCGCAAGACGGGGAAAATTTCAGGCACCGCCGAAAACAGCGCCGCCGGCAATACATCACCGGGGGTTACAGTCTCACCTGCGATTGCGCGGTTGGCGGCTTCGGACAGGGCGCCGCCCGCCATTTGCGTGCCGATGGCGAGCGGCAAGCCTACGCTTGCGGCCGGCGCGATGGCGCCCAGACCGATGCCTACTGCCGCAGGAATAGCGGCCTGCGTGACGCCGCTCATGACGTCAAACATGTTCAGAAAGTCAGGGCGGTCGATGTGGTACGTTTTACCTTTATACACCGCCAGCGGGTTGCCGAAGCGGTCTTCTGTGATGCTCGCGCCGGGGACACGTTCCCGAATAATTTTGATCCGCTCTTCGGGCGAGCTGGCCAACAGCGTCTTCACAGCCGTGAGATGCGACACATCTTTCGGCATCTCTGCGATTGTCGGATGATCTTCGTAGCGCTGCCTTTCGCGCGATGGCGAAACTTCTCGCGGCCTCCCCGGAGGCGGTAAGCCCCCGGGGTGCGCCGCATTTAGCTGCTCGAACGAAGGGGCCACCACGGGCGGACGGTTCATGAACCCTTCGCCGCGTATCTGTCCGTAGGGGACCACGCTCGGATCGTGCGTAACATCAACAGGTGAAGGCGCGCGCGAGGAGTCGTCTTCGATCTCGAAGGGGGGCATTACTGCGGCCTCTTAAAGCGAAGCCCCGGCGCGCCCGAGTGGACTTCGTAACCTTTGTCCGGGTCAACTCTCTGCAGATCAGCCGCCCTGAAACGCTCCTTCTTCGTTTCCGGGTCTACCGAGTGTTCGATACCACGCAGCACGAAGAGATCGCCGGGGCGCAGTCCCTCTGCTCCGAGCTGCGTCTTCAACTTATGATCTCCCATGTCCTTGGGCACGACATACACGACGCCTTCGGTCAACTTGCTCAGTGGCGGCAGCTCTCCCCCCTTGATATTGCCAAGGAGCCGATCTGCGGATTCGCGGAAGAGCCCCGGCGGATGCGCCTCTCGCCAACGCTCCAGAAAACTGCCAAAATTTCGGACGCCTTTTTCGCGGGCCGTATTCCAATCCTCACGCAGCGCATTCTGCCAGAGCTGTTGCGCCATGTTTTCCTTCAGGAGGGAGACCGCAGCTCCTCCGGGGATGTTAGCTGAGGGAGTGGCCTCGGACGCTACGCGCTCAAATTGTGACTGCGTCGGCGCCGCAAAGGACGTGCTTGACTTCTGAATTGCAGCGTCGAGCGCGGTCTTGGCGGCTAGATACGCCGCCCGAGTGTCGGGTTCTCTCTGCACGACATCCGCTGCCGAACCGAGGCCGAGGCCGCGCAGCATGTTGGCCACACGCGCCTTGTCCATAGTCAATCCCCCCGCCTCGACAACCTTCAAAGCGTTGCCAAACTTGAGCATGCTGGCCATGTTGATGTCCGCCTGCTGCCCCGTGGCGCGGCTCATGAAGGCTTTTTCTTGCTCCTCTGCTGCCTGCTGCGCGGTGGCATAGTACGAGTCCGTCCCTTCCAGAATATACGGCTGTTTCGGCAGGCCGGGGTCGCTTGGGAAACCTCCCGTCTTTGAATAAGGCAGTACGGGGATTGACGTGCTGACGCCACCAGTACGCGGGTCAACGCTACCCGGCGTCATCGGCGGGAGCGGCGGTTCGGGCGTAGTGTCAGGCGTTGTGCCTGCCAGAGGGTTGAGCCGGTACGTCGTCCCTGAAGGCGTCTTCTGTTGAGGCGTGAGGAGATCGTACTGTTTCTGAAGTTGCGCACGCACGGGCGCCGATGTCATCGGGTCGAGTATGCGAGGCACAAGCGCCGCGGGATCGCCCGGAGGAATCGGTTTTGGCGCGACATCAACGGGCGCGAATGGATCAAGATCGCCGCCAGCCTGCATAGCCACACGGCCGCCAGTCTGGCGCGGTAAAATAAACGGCGGCATCCGGTTAACACCGAGCTGACGGACGATGTCCGCTAGCTGCATCTTGTGTTGCCGGACCTGCCTATCCAGCAGGGCTGCCGCCTCCGGGGAGACCCCCGGCGCTCCAAGCTGCGACTCTTTGGCGGTGATGAGCTTGTCCAGCTCGACGTACTGGTCGGTAAGAATGCCGCGGCGTTCTGCCGACAGCATACCGCCGGTCTGGCCTTTGATCCCCGCATCAACTTTAGCTGTCTCGATGTCAAGTTGCTTTTTCAAGTTTTCGTCGGGCACGATGGTGTGCCAGCCGTCGGCGGCCAACAATTGCTGCCCGCTGGCGATTTTCGCTTTGGCGGCTTCGATCTGCGCGGTGATGCGCGTGCGCTCTTCGGGTGACGCCCCCGCGAGTTGCTGGTACATGAACCCGATGTCAAGCGATGGATGAAGCTGCCCCAGCGCGCCCGAACTGCGCTGCGGCGTGGACATCGCAAGACCCTCACCCGGCACGCCGTACAGAGTGTAGAGTTTCGAGGTGAGGCGCTTGATGATGTCGTTGTAGCTGGACACGTCAGCATTGGCGTCGTTCTTGAGCACGTTGATCCGCTGCGACTGTGCCTCCCAGATTTGACGCTGAATGGCTTCTGCAGTGTCGACATTGGCGCGCTGCTTAGAGATTTCGAGGCTCTGCTGCTTTTGGGAGGCACCCAGCGCCAACGGTGCTGCCTCTGCGAGCCCTTCGCCCGCGGCATTAAGGAAGTACGGCGAGCGCGACGCGAGCATCTTGCCGATGCCGCCGGCAAGCGGCAGCACCCAGTTCTGATTGCGGCCATACCAGTCGCCCGCACGGTCAAAGAAGTTGCGATCTGGGTCAGGGGTCGACGGCGTCGGTGCGACGCCTGTCGCCGGAAGGTTATGTCCGACGAGATCGCGGTCGCCATAAGTGCGCGGATCAGCAGGCGCAACGCCCCCCGGTGGAGACGTTGGCGTAGACTGAGGGGCGGGCGGGGCGCCGGCAGCGCGCTGTATTTGCGCTTTGAGGAGCGCCACCTGCGCCGGGTCTTTCGGATCAACCCTATCGGGGTCGATTGCTACCTCTGCTACCTCGCCCCCCATCGGGTAGCCATTCCGGGGCACGAGGCCGCCCGAGGCAAACCGATTGAAGCGGTCGGGCATCTCAAAGTTTTCGTCGTCGTCGGGGACGAGCCCCATGGGCTCTTCGTCGTCGACGCTAATCTTCGGGGCGAGGCCCGCGTGCCGTGGTTCCGGCATTTCGGGGCGCATGTGCGCCTCGGCCGGGGGCGCGCCGCCCATGATCTTGCGCACGTAATCCTCGGTCGACATGTTGACGTCGCGCCGGCCCTGACGACGCGCCTCGGACAGCGGCACGCCGCTGTGCCACATCGAGGCGGCGTCGGCGAGATTGCCGTGCTGGCCGAGATACTTGCCGAAGTGATGCTCGAAGACGCGCTCCTGCGCCTCGGGGCTCTTCAGGAATTCTTCCGGCGTCATGCGACGCCCAAGCGCCTCTTGCGTCCACGACGGAAGGTTCGCACCCATAACCTGATACTTGCCGTGGGCGCGGTCGCCGCCAACCATTGGACCAAGGGCGTCGTAACGGCCGCCGCTCTCGATGCCCGCGATCCGGCGCTTGGCGTCGGCCATCATAGCTGCGTCGACACCGCCGCCGCCTTCGGCGTAGCCGATGCGGCCGCCTCTCGCAACCATGCCGCCCAGCATGCCGCCGGCCATGCTGCCGAGGCCCATACCCACCGGCCCGAACATCGCGCCGACCCCGGCGCCGACCAGAGAACCGACAGCCTTCCCGGTGCCGTCCTTTTTCTTATCGCCGCCAGCGCCAGCGCCGGCGCTCATGTCGAGCTTCGGCGCGTCAAGTTTATTCTGTTTTTGCGGGTCGTCGGCAAGGTCTTCAACTATTGATTTGTCGTCGTCGCCCCCGGTGTATGGAAGCGCCGGGTTGCTGCCGACCAAGCCGCCGGGGTTGTATCCGATGCGGCCACCGCGCGCGGCAAACCCCGACAAGCCTTCGAGGCCCCCAAGGCCTTCGCCGAGGCCCCCAAGGCCTTCGAGGCCCCCAAGGCTCGCAACGTCTTCCGTCGGGAGTGCGTCAAGCGACGCCGTTGTAATTTCAGAAGGCGCCGGCGCCACCTCGGCCGTTTCCAGCTTTGCTGCGCCCAGCCCCGGCGCCGGTGCCACCTCGGCCGTTCGCTGCGGCTCCGCTGCGCCCAGCCCCGGTGCGGGGGGCGGCGCCGCGCTCGTCTGCGTCGGCGCGCGGGCGTTCCACGTACCGCCGTAGCCAAAAGCACCCGGTGTGGCAGATGTCGCGGCTCGTCCGGGGGTGTTCCCCGTCGCAGGTACGGCCGGGCGCGCGGGCGCGCCCACGGCCTGCTCTCTGGCCCAGTCGTATGCTTTCTCGCCGCCCTTATAGACTTTCTCGCCAGTCTCGACGGCACTTACGGCATCCTTGACGCCGCCCATGACCTCCGACAGCCCCGTCGGCCGCTGCGCGGGTGCCTTTAGCTGCACGCCAGAGCCAAGTATTTGCGCGGGTTGGGTCGGCGCCACGCGCCACGATTGCTTGCCCCCCGGCAGGCCGCCGCCGAAGGGCGTCGTCTTGTGCCTCGGGTCGGCCATACCTTGCAGAAGCTCGCGCGAATAGTCGTCAACGCCCGGCGTGCCGCCCGCGGCAAAGCCAAGACCCGCCATGCTGGGATGCACGGCGCCGCCCTCGGACGACGGCATCAGCCCGCCCCCGTAGGCGCGCTCGGCCTGCTTCGTCGCGGCGTCGTAGTCGACGGCCTTGATGCCCTTGAACTCGCTGACGGCTTCCGGGTGATGCTTCTCGACGTCCTGCGCCGAGAGGCCGATATGCGGCTGGTTCGATCCCTTGTACTTGAACTTGATGATCTTCTGGCCGTCGTGGGTGCGGCCGATCTCGGTGATGTCTTCCTTGACGCGCTCGTCCGAGAAGAACGGCGTCGGCTGCCCGGTGACGCCCGTTGTCGTGCTGCCGTAGAGGGGGCCGGTGCCCATCCCGATGTTCGCGAGGAACTGCGCGACCTGAAACGGGTACCCTTGCTGCTGCTGGAACTGATTGTAGAACGCGCTGTTGAGCTGCTGCTGGGTCTGTTGCTCCAGCGTGCCCGCGCCAAGCTGCGCCTGCCCGGTCGCGAGGCCCAGTTGGGCGCCCTGCTGGCCCAGCCCGGACAGTCCTTGGGCGACGTTCTGGCCGTAGCCAAGCAGGCCCTGCCCAAGCTGCTGCTGTGCCTGCGCGGCGGCCATGGGCTGCTGAAACGCCTGCTGGCCGATGGCCAGCGCCTGCGGCGAAAATTGTTGCACTGCAGCGCGGTTTGCCTGCGCCGCACCAAGGCCGACGCCCTGCTGCTGCTGGGCCGCCTGCAGGGCCTGCTGGAAGCCTTGGCTGCGCAGGCCAGCTTCGGTCTGGGCGGACGCCAAACCCTGCTGGCGGGCCAGATTTGCCGCCGCAATCGAGCCTCTGTCGCCGCCGAACGCCCCGCGCATGGCCTGCTGGCCCATGAGCTGGCTCTGCTCCATCTGCTGCTGCTGGCGCAGCGCCGCCATGGTGGGGTCGACGACCGATTGAATGTACGGGTTCTGGTAGGCGCCAATGTTCAGCGCCTGCGGAGCGATTGCCTGCGTCCCGGCCAGCCCCGCCTGCGTTGCCAGCCCGGTGTAGGGCTGCCCCGCGCCTTGCGCCTGCGCGATATTCCCGGCCGCCTGCCCGTAGAACGGAAGCCCCGCCTCGGCCCCTCCGGTCAGGGCCGTAGTCGCGGCCTGCTGATAGGGCTGGTAGCTTTGCCCGGCCTGCCCGATCTGCTGGATGCCCTGCTGTTGCGTTGCCGTCAGGGGCGCGACGAACTGGCCCCCGTAGGGCGTGAAGGGCTGCTGCGCAACCTGCTCGGCGCGAGCGTTGATCGCGTCGTAGCGGGCCCGGACTTCCGGGGGAATTTCGGTTTTCTGGGTCTGGTAGGTCGTGCCGCCGCTGCCGCCCTTGCCGCCGCCGTACGCAAGATGACGCCGCGCAACTGGCGGCGCGCCGTCGCGGCCCATGAAATCCTCGAAGGGGGCCCCGTCGTTCCAAATCTTGCGTTTGAAAAACATCAGTGTTCAGCCTTGTTCGTGACGCCGGTTTCGCCCCCGATAAGCCAGTAGGCGCCTGCGGGCTTCCCGAAAACCCGCTCGTACAGCTTCACTTTGCCCTCGGTGCGATGGTTGGACAGGATGCCGATCAGCAGCGGCATTTCGAGCTTGGCGGCGGCGGCCATGGCGAATTCGCACAGTTTGCGGGCGCGACCGCCCTTGGCGGCGCGGTAGTCGGGGTGGACAAAAACGCCCCGCTCCTCCAGCACGATCTTGTCGCTGTACCAGAGCTTCGTCGTGCGGAGCAGGATGCCGCCCTCGAATTCCGCGCTTCCGGGCGTGCCGACGATGCCGCACAGGCCGCCGTCGCGGTTCAGCGCGGGCCACAATTCTTCAAGGAGCCGCGGCGCATCGGGCGTCACAAAGCCGTTTTCCTCGCTGCCCATCAGGCACAGGCTCATGAAACCGTGAACGTCTTCCGGCGTTCCAACTCGCACATGTATTTCGCTCATAGGCTCCCCTCCTAATCGCGGCGTGGGCCGGGTAGATTTTCAAGCGTCTTGATCGTCTTCGCCCGAAACCTTTTCACGAATTCATCGAGTATCCGGTGCCCGTCGTCGAGCGAGCCCTTGCCGAGGCGGGTAACGTCGTCCGGGTGGACTACGTACTCGCCGCCCGCGGCGACAATCGGCACCGTCGCCTCGCCGCCGGCGGCCTTGCGCGGCATGGACGCATCGTAGGGCAGCACGTCTTCGGTGTAGGGCTGGTCGCCTTGGGCGTCGTAAGGCTCGCCAGACTGGCCGTAGGGTGCCCCCGCACCCGCCTTTGAGGCGCTGTAGAAGGGCGTGCTGAAGATCGACTTTGCGACCTTGAAGCCAGCCGTCGTATTGCCCTCGCCCATGGCCGAGATGATGTCCGCCGGGATCACGTAGGCCCCCGAGGGGACGTGCATCGGCAGGTGATCGGTGCGCCCGGCGACGGCGCTGTGGATGGCCCCGGCGTGTACCTTGCCGCCTTCGGCGCGCGACTTGCGCGCGGTGTTCAGGGCCGCCGCGACGGCTTGGTCGCGCGAACGGCCAGACGCAACCATCTCGCGGATATTCGAGCTGGTCGTGGCTTGCGAGGAACCGCGCTGCAGGGGCAAATACATACTCCGGGTAACGGCAGATACTACCTTACAACGTGCTCACCCTAAAGATGACAAGATGTCAGGACACTTGAACTACTGACACGATGATTGAAGGGACGCTTGGTTCAACCGGCGGCCCCACGGCCGCCGCCGTAGCGTAGACGCCGACCGACGTGGCGGTGCCCGCCATCCACAATTCGTAGTAGTCGCCCGCCGTCGTGCATTCGAGGTTTATGACTACGGCGAGAATGGTGGGTTCGCCGTTCAAGCAAATGACTTTCGTGTTGCTGGCCGCGACGTTGGAGCCGTTTTTACGAAACCAGATCGAGCAGCTTTTGTTTGCCGCTGTCGCCTGCACCACGGCCGACACCGAGAACAGGTAGGTACCGATGGCCGGCAGCGTAATGCGCGAAGTGGTGACCAGCGTGATGCCGTCGGCGGCGCCCGTCGTGTTGAACGCAATGACTTGCGCCGTGTTGATCGCCGCGATGGTCTGCGTCGTGGTGTCGTAGACCGTAATGTGGGGCGTGGGCGGAATGCGGTATGTCATCAGATGATCCGCCACCCGATATTGGTCGAGATCATCGAGATGCTCTGATACTGCACGACTAGGAGCTGCGTTGCTGCGCCGTCGATGACCTCGCCTCCCGCAGCCGCCACCGTTATGACGCCGGTGCCGCTATTTTTCACGGTGAATATTTGCCCCTGAATTCCGGCGGCCGTTGGCAGGGTCACGGTGAAAGTGTTTGCCGTGCAGTCGATCACGCAATCCGTCGCTGCAACCGGGTAGGCGCCGGTGACAGCCGTGTACTTGACTTTGAGCGCGGCTCCCAGCGCCGGCTGGATCAGCGTCAGGAAGTCGCCCATCAGTCGCTGAATGCCGTTGATGGCAACGACGCCGTTCTTTTGTGTCGTAAGAATATCGTCTAACGAAGCCACTAGAACCTGCCCGCCGGCGTCAGCCGGTAGCGCGGGGCGCCGATGCGCCAGAACGTGTCGATGTCGTTGCTCTCGAACTTGAGGGACACGAGACGGCCGCGCAGCCGCGGCGTGATGTACTGGGTTGCCTGTGTCAACGTGTAGGGCCCGTAGACGCGGGGCGTCTGACCCGGATAGTCAGTGACGTAGAAGGTCATCAGCAGCGAAGCATTCTGCGCGCCGTTGTAGTAGCCCCATTTGAAGTCGGGCCAGACTTGGTCGATGAACGAGAGCAAGTCGCCGTCCTGCACCGTAAAGTATCCGGTCTGGAAACTTGCGACCAGCGGCTGTCCGTCGGCGTCGGGCGACGTCTCGTGCTGGAAAATCAAGTTGTCCGACGAGCCGCCAACGGGTGGCCCAAGGACCGACTGGTCGATCCACGCCGTGCGCGACAGGTACCCGAAGTCCCACCCGCCGGTCGCCAGCGAGTACTTCACGTAGGCGTTGACCTCGCCGCCGCTGGACTGGGTCGGAAAGAACCACGACACTTCGTTGAAACGCGAGTTGGCCGCCGCGCGAATGCGGTCGACTTGCGTCGTGTCGAGTTCCTGAAAGATGAAGTCCCAGACCGTACAAGGCAGCGGCTTCACGCCTTCGCCGCTGAAGGAAAAGAACTGCGACTGGCTCATCCAGAAGACCATGTTGTTCAAGGTCGCCATGGCCTTCTTGCCGATCAGGCCGCAGCCCGTCGCGATCTCATTGAAATTGTAGACGTCGGGCAAGTTGACGTACTGCATCGACCAGAGCGCGAGGTCGGTCCAGATCAGACCCTGCTGCGGCCCCTGCAGGCCGCCCACGATGCGGCTGCCCTTGGTCAGGCGGTACGAGCCCGCTTGATTGGTTACCAGCGCGATCCACTGATTGAAGTTGTTGATGTCGCACCAGCGAATGAGCAGGTGATCCTGCACGCCGGTAAATGTCGATCCCAGCGCCACGATTTGTCGCTGCGGCATCGCCAAGAAGATGCTGTGGTTGGTGATGGGCGCCTGCGGAATAATCTGCGCCAATTGAAAATTGGCTACCGGCGACCACTGAAAGATTGGGCCCCCGGGCTCCACGTCACCGACCTGAATGTTCGTCCCGTCGGGATTTGCAATCAGAATTTCGCCCCAGTTGTCGAGCGCCCAGTCGGTGGCAGGCACCGGGAACCCGACGGCCGCCGTGGCGGGCGCGCCGGAAGAATAGCCGCCCACCGAGTAGCCGCCCGTCGAGTAGCCGGTGCCGGCGGGCAGCGGGCCGTAGGTTATGTAGTACGTATATCGCGCGTCGCCGCCGTTGATTGCCCCGGAAGTCGTGGCCGTTGCCATTTGCGCCGTCTGAATGGTGAACGTGTTGGCGGTCGGCACGGTCTGCACCGTGTAATTGCCTTCCAGCGAGACGCCGCCAACTGTAGTTGCCACCAGCACGGGATACGTTTCGCCGACAGCAAACCCGTGATCGGCAAGAGTTACCGTCACGATGGAGCTGCCTGCAGCGGTATCGAAGACCGCGACCGCGCCGCCATTGTTGACGGTTGCCGTAGCCAGTGCGGGGCTGCCCAGCGTGTCCAGCGCAATGATCTGGTATGTCGTGGACGATGCCGCGATGCACGGGTACAGCCCGAAGAGGATCAGTCCGCCGACGCTGATGTGCGTCGAAATGAACACCGCGTCGTAGCTTGTGATATTGCTGCCGCTGTCGTCTACCGTGCCGGGCACGGTCTGCGCGCCCGTCGTGGAGCTGGCAAAGGAAACCGAACCCGCAACGCTGGCGGTGGCCGTGTAGGTACCGTTGTAGCCTACGGGCGTAACGCCCGCGACGACGACAGTGCCGCCGACGGGAAACACATGCGTTCCCGCGTAAGTGATCGTGGCGGTCGCGCCGTCGCCCGAGGCGCCCGTCGTGGCGGCGCTGAAGCCGGGGTCGCCAATGGTGACCAGACTGGTGCTGATGGTTGTTGAACAATCCACGGCAGGGTTGTTTTCAAGCGTTTGCGGCGTAATGTTGTTCGCCGCGCCGTCCGAAATCACGTAGAGCGGCCCCCCGAGGGGCCCCGACGTCGAGCAGCCGACGGCCAGATAGTCGTTCGTGAGATTGTCGCGCCAAGCCCACAGCGCGCGCGGCACCGCACCGAGTGCCGAAGCGTAGAACCGCGACCAGCCGCCCAATTTCTGCACGAGGCCCAGATTTTCGCGGTCCTTGACGAACCGCACGAGCTGCGTCGAACTGATGGCAGCCTCGTTCAAGGCGGGCGTCCGGTTCGTGTCGACCGTCGGTATGAGTTTCAGCGTGGCGTGCATGCGCTATCCGCGCGACGGCGTTGCGACTACGGCAGGCGACATGGATGTCCAGCCGCCCGCCTCGAATTTCTTACGCGACTCCTCGACCATCGCGCCCTTCAAGAGCACTTGATACTGGCTCTCGTAGTTGATCGGCATGGCGGGATCGTTGGGCTGGCTGGCGCCCAGCGCAAAATCGCGCTGATAGCCGCTGATGAAGACCATCGACGCCATCAGGAACAGGTCGGGCAAGTACAGGCTGATGAAGGTTGTCGCGTTGGCCGCCGCCAGCGAATCGGGGCGCACGGTGCCCACCAGCTCCACGGCGTAGTTCTGGTCGGGCCACGGGCCGAGGAGAACGGTATTCTGATTGAGCATGGCCATGTACGCGGGCACGCCGGTCACCGTTGCGCTGGGATACGTCACATCGAGCCAGAATTTGGTCACCGGGCACAGGGAAACGCGCGTCCCCGCGTTCGGGTTGGAAATGCCGACGGGCGTTATCACGTTGACTTCCTGCAGCGTGATGAAGGCCGTCAACGGAAAAGTCAGTTGCCTGTTGCCGGCGACGAGAGAGTAGCCCGAGGCCGCCGTGACAGTCGCGAGCAAGTCGAGGTCGCGATAAATGCGGTTCTCGGCGTACGTGATGCACTGCGGCAGGTTGGCGACGAAGTTGACGTCGGTGGGGTCGACAACGGCGAGGTTGGCCAGTTCGGCCACGTATTGATTGTAGGTAAGGCCGGTAGTCATGCCCTAGTCCTTGTTCAGTTGGTTCGTCAGGTCAACCAGCTTGGCACGTTCGGCCGCAAGAAGGGCGTCAAACGCCGCCAGCTCGTCGGCCGTCGTCGCCGTGGGGCTCTGCGACAGGGCCACGCCCCGGCTGACGATCTCGGTCACGTCCATGCCCAATTTGATTGCCTGCGGCATGAACTGGATGGTTTCACCGAGGATGGCGATGATGGCTCCGATCATGTCAGCCTCCCTTGGCCGAAGCGAGGATCGACTGGAGGACGGGGATGCCTTGCGTCGCAACCGCAATGGCCGCCACCACCGCGCTCTCGGTGACGCCGGGGGTCGCGGCGACGTTCATCGCGGCGAACAGCGCCTTGGTGATCTGGTCGTTCGCCGCGCGCAGCTTGGCGACGATGGTTGGATCGGAGCAGGTGATGACCGTACGCGGCTCCGTGCAGCGCGGTCGCTTGTTGTAGGCGACGGCGACGGTCAAGACCGCCTCGTAGGCGATCTCCGCTTCAAGCACCATCTTCTGCGCCGCCGCCGTATTGACGGTCGGCTGCGGCGAGGGCTGGCAGGCCGCCAGCACGAGGATCAGTATTAACGCTATTGAGTTTTTCAACTCATTCTCCTGCGTTAGGGGATATTTCCGCCGACGGGATTAGCCACGCCCGGAGCCGCCTCGGTAAACACCTTCGTCCCCGGCGGGACGGGGTTGCCCGAGGGCGACTCGTTCATTGGCCCGTAGCAGTCAGCCAGTTTCGCGCCGTTTGTCGAGCCGGGTCGCACCACGCACGGGAACGACCACATGTTGCTCATGCCGCCGTCGGGAGCCATCGTCGTGACGAACGTGCGCGGTTTCGCGGGCACGACGGCCCAGCTAGGGGCCTGCGGGTAGGATGCGTAGGCCGCCGAGAACAGCGACCAGACTTTACCCGGCCCCGGCGGGGCGCAGGAGCCGTTGGTCAAATTGAGGTCGGCAATCGCGGGACCGGCCAGAACCGGGCAAACCGCATGACCCAGCGGGTAGACTTTATCGCCCACCGTGATCGTTTTATTCGGGACGGGCGTCGTGCCGCTGGCCGCGCACAGAGCGAACTCGCCGGGGCAGATCGCGAGCTTGATGCCCTGCGCCTGCGCGGCGGTGCCGATGGCGACGAGGACGAGAGCGAGGACTAGGCGTGTCATGTTGGCGATACTCCGTTGTCGGCCTTGTCCATCGCCGCAGCGACGACGGTGGCGGGGGCGGTGTTGGTATCGACCCTCACGGTGACACCGGGCATTGCACCGACAGACAGGGCGATGTTCTTGGGCGAGCGCGTGATAATACCCCAAACCACGGTGCCGACGATAGCGATGATCGGTGCCGCCTGCGCGACGAGGTTGGTGATCTGGCCCGCCTGTTCGTTGGAAAGCCGCCCGCTGGAAACCAGCCACGTCAGGCCGATGCAGGCGGCGGTGCGGAGAAGGGACTTCCACTGGTCCTGACTAAGCCCGAGGAACATAACTGCCTCCTAAAGACATACGAGTAAGCACGCCCACGACTCCGTCAACGTCGCCGCACGCCGGGTGCGTCCGCTGCCACTCCATGACGGCGCGCTTGGTGTCGGGACCGAAATCTCCATCCGCCGTAATACCGAGGGCTTTCTGGAGCGCCACAACGTCGGGGCCGGGGCTGACGCCAATCATCATAAGCCGCGGCGGAGGCGGCGACACCGCGACGCCGTCCTCCGACAGACGGGACTTGAACACGTTGACCGCGTCCAGAACGTCGCTCAGTCGCTGGGCGTAGTTGGGGTCAGTGGCGTAGCCGTCCGCCGCCAGACGCCGGAAGTATTCCTGATCCGACATCGTGTTGTCGTGGTCGAACACGTTCCTGTAGCGGCTGTTGTTCTTCAGGAACTGGAAGTGGTCCTCGATGCCATCGGCCAGAGTCGAGTAATCGCGGAAGGGTGCCACGATGTGGACGACCGCTCCGTTCTCGACCTCCCACGTTGGCCGCATTACGACCGCGCCCTTCCACCCGGAAGACGCCTTGATGCCGAACACGTTGTTGCCGATGGCCGAACGTCCCCAGCCCGTCTCCTGCGCCGCCTGCGCCACGATGGCCTCGGGGCTGCACCCAATCTTGGCGGCGGACGCCTTGGATGCGTCGAGCATGCAGGCAACCCACTCCAGCTTTCGCTGCATGCCGGGGTCGGCGTAAGGCTTGTCGATGGTGTACATCAAAGCCTCACAGTTTCAGGAAGTTTTTGGCTAGCGCGCCCGTGATCAAGGTCAGCGTAGAGAAAATACCAATCGCCGCGACCCACGCGACGTTTTTCAAGGCGCGCAACTCATGCCAGACCTGCCGGTTTTGGAGAAAGCACTCCTGAAGATGCGCCGCGAGAGTCTTGTCGATCTCGTGCATCTTCTTAGTGAGTTCACTTTGATCCATAAAACACCTCCCCGCCGCCTTGGCGCGTCAGTTGTCAGGGGCGGGAAGGCTTTCGGCTGCGTACTTACGCAGCTTCTGCAAGCGGTTCCGCCGAAAGCTGCGCGTCACCCTGCTTCTTGATGTCTTCGATCAGGTCTTTGACCTCCGCAAAGGGGCGAGCCCCAAGCGCGGCGAGGATGTAGTTGACCTGAGCGATAGTAAGTTCGAGTTTGATGTTGACGTTTTCCATAATTTACCTCCGATTTTATTCTATGCTGCGACAGGCGCGGCGGCAACGCTTTCGGCTGCGGGCCACGGCAGGGGCGGGGATGTTACTGCCAACTGACTGTCCAACTGCGACTGGTAGGAGGAGGTCTGGTCCGCCGTCCACGCGCCGAGAACCCAGCCGGATACCTGTTCCTGCGTCAGGTCGGCGTAGGGCGTGAAGGGGCTACCTTCCGTGTAAGTCAGCGCAGTCGTTCCACCAAACGATCCCGTGTTGGTGCCGTCCGTGCCGAGGTAGTCCCAACCAACATTGATGACTACGTCAGTCTCGCCGCTCGCTTGGGGAGCGCAGACCATTTCAGTAACTTTGAGCGTGTAGATGTTTGCCATTGTGCCCTCTTAACTTGTTGGAGGCCCTACCCTAGCCAAGAATGCTTGAAGCTCCGCGTTGTCCATGGGCAGAAACTCCTGCCCGTCAAATTGTTCCGCTGCATACGCACTTGTGATGGCCATCTCCGCGTTGCGATCTACAAACATCAGCCGTCCTTTCCGCGTGAATCATTCCATCCAGAGCTTTGTATTGTACCTCCGTTGCTCATTGCCGGAACGGCGACGTATATCTGACGGGATGAATTAGTCTGGGCCGCCAAAGCCACGCCAAACTGTTCGTATATGCCTGTTCCAGCACCATTGGCGCTATAAGCAATTGTGACACTAAGGGCAGAATTACTTGCCGGTGCAATGGTGATCTGAGTGCCGGTATTGTTAACGGACGAGGCATAGCCAGCCATATATGGAACCACATTAGGGGGCACCATCGAAAGCGTGGTGAGGGTCGCCCCCTGCGTTGCTCCATAGGAGGCTTCGGTAGTCTGAGCATAAAAAAAGTCATCGCCAATCTGTAAGAACGTAAACCACTGCGCCGAGCCGTTAGTCTTAATCCAGCCAATGCGCCGCTTGCGGGTGTAGCTCGCAGGCATTGTCGGCGCGGTGGCGCTTGTGCTGATGAGGACATCGACCACACCAGTATCTGTCCGCATGATCTCCCATACCGAATACCAAGTGCTGTTAGCGATTGCACCAGTATCAAGCGCGCCGTTAGCGTTTCCTACTGCCCACGCCGAAGTGGTCTTGGAGAGCGCCGAAGTAAGGACCATCGCGGAGGCGTTCGTGGCGTCCATCGCCGTACCCGCCGCGACAGAGAACGTGGCCGAGCTTCCCGCCGTGCTGAGCGTCAGGCCGGAGATGTAGCCGGGAACGTATGTCGGCAAGCTCGATGCGAGCGTCGTCGTCGTGACGGCGGTGCCGCCGCTGTTGCCGTCTACGGTGGTGGTCATGGCACGACCTCGGTGATGGTGATGGAGGAGGCCATAGTGCCGTTGAACCTAGCTCCGGTAGTTTGGCCGTTGAAAGCCATTGTATCGGCGCTGTGTACTCCCGCCCGCACCTTGAACGTCGTGCTGCTCGTTGTTCCAGAAGTCATATAATGAGTAAAATTGACGTTGGCGCTCGCAGTGGCGACGCCGGGAAACGTAAACCCTGACGCCAGAGCGTTTGCAGTGGAGTCCTGAAACAACGCAGCAGAAATCCATGTCCCGCCTGTGGAGCCGAAGAACACCACCTCGATTTTCAACTTGCTGGTAGCGGACTTCGGCGTGATCGCCAACGACATGTATTCGTTGCCCTCGGTGTTCTGAGGGGTGGTGTTATCGAGAGGCATAACCGTTGATCCGGTCGCGTATGCGCCCGTCTGATAGTTGACGACCTGAAGCACCGTGCCAGATGACACCGTCGTCCGCGCCGTGCCCGTCTCCGCTGGCAGCGTGATCGTGTTCGACCCGGCAACAGCGGGCTGCGTCAGCAGGATGGTCCCGCTGGTCGAGCCGTTGAAGTTGACACCGCTGCCGGTGACTTGCGTGGTCATCGTGCTTCCTCGCTAGGCGGGCTTCGGATAGTCGGCCTTGACCTTGTCGATAGCGGCCTTTATTTCGGCCATCTCCTGCCCGCCCTTCCAGAGCGCATCCAACTGATCGCCCACGGGCGGGTACGCCTTGGCGCGAAGCTCGCGGTAGGCGACCTTGGCCTCGGCTGCTTCCAGCGCGGCGATCTCCGGGGCGACCAGACCCATGTCGATGGCGACGGGCTTCTCGCTCGCGTCGAACGCCTCGATGGGATCGTTGTAGACGATCTTGACGATGGTCGGATGCGTGTTGCGGATAGCCTGATCGGTGTGCTTGTTCATGTGATGATCCTTATGGGACGACTTCGGTGATGGTGATGCTTGAGTATTGAATGGTGTTTCCAAAGACGGATGCTCCATTGAGGCCGTTGAACGTCGTAGTCCCCGCCCCATTGCCACCCGCTCGCACTTTGAACGTCGTCGCGCTGGTAGTGCCGCTGGTCATCGTGAACTGGATTGGAATGATTACGAAATATCCAGACGAACCCGTGCTAACCGCAGCGGCGGCCAAGGCACTTGCTGTGCTGTCTTGAAATAGCGCGGCGCACAATGAGCCGGCTCCCGTACCTAGATTTACTTGAACAGAGATGACGAGAGTGCTGGTCGCACTCTTCGGCGTGATCGCCAACGACATAAATTGGTCGCCCTCGGTGTTTTGCGGGACGGTGTTATCGGATGGGATAACACCTGTTCCTGTCGCCACCGCGCCCGTTTTATAGTTCACTACCTGCAACACCGTTCCCGTCGATACCGTCGAGCGAAGCGTCCCCGTCTCGGCGGGAATCGTGATCGTGTTCGACCCGGCGACCGCAGGTACGACAACCGCGACCTGTCCGCTCGTGTCGCCCTTGAGATTGATTGTGCTCATACGACTGCCCAACTGCTTCCGGCGGAAACGGTAACGGTGATGCCGCCATTGACCGTCACCGGGCCCGCCGACATGGCGTTGTACCCAACGGCGATGGTGTAGTCGGCGGCGACGGTCTGGCTATTGACGAACATGGCGTTCGATGCGGTGACGGACGCGCCCGTGACGACACCAGAGGCCGTGAGGTTGGTGGCGAGCGCCGTCCCCGTAAACGTCGGGCTCGCGCTCAGCACCATGGAGCCGGTGCCGGTGACGCTGTTGGAGAGGGTCACGCCGCCGTAGGTGAGGGCTCCTGTGACAGTAATTGCGCCCGCATCTGTTACGCTTAGAATAGCCGCGCTATATGCGTTGTTGAGAATTTGTAAGACGCCGCTAGTCACGCGAATTGTCTTGGCTGGCGTAGTTGCGCCGTCGCCTGTCAATCGTAAATTGACGCCATTGATTCCGGTATTGGTTAGGACAAGTGATCCAGTACTGGCGCTGTTTTGCACCATACTCACATCGCCGCTGAAGTTGGCCGCCGCCGCAGTCAGCGTACCCGTCAGCGTCGGGCTCGCGCTCAGCACCACCGATCCCGTGCCCGTGGAAGACGTAACGCCAGTACCGCCGTTGGCTACGGCCAGTGTACCGGCGAGGGTGATAGCCCCGGTCGTGACGCCTGACGGCGTGAGGCCCGTCGTGCCCGCCGAGAAGCTCGTCACGCCGCCCGTGCTGGTCGCCCAAGTCGGGACGCCGCCCGCGACGGTCAGCACTTGACCTGTCGAGCCGATAGGCAGCTTGGACACCGTATTAAGCGCACTGGCGTAGAGCGTGTCGCCGGTCGCATAAGTAGACTGCGCCGTGCCGCCGTTGGCTGCGGGCAAAGTACCCGTCACGCCAGTGGTAAGGGGCAGGCCGGTGGCGTTCGTCAGCACTGCTGCCGATGGCGTGCCGAGGTTGGGCGTCACCAGTACTGGACTGTTCGACAAGACGACCGCGACCGTGCCCGTCGAAGACGTGACGCCCGTGCCGCCGTTGGCTACGGCCAGTGTACCGGAGAGGGTGATAGCCCCGGTCGTGACGCCTGACGGCGTGAGGCCGGTCGTACCGGCGGAAAAGCTCGTCACGCCGCCCGTGCTGGCGGCCCAAGTCGGAAGCCCCGCCGACAAAGTCAGGACGTAGCCGTTGGTGCCCGCCGTCAGCTTCGACAGTGTATTGAGAGCCGATGCGTAAACAATGTCTCCAGCGGCGTAGGTCGAAAAGCCCGTGCCGCCGTTGGCCGATGCCAGCGTGCCGGCCAGCGTAATTGCGCCCGCCGTCCCGGTGCTGGGCGTGAAGCCGGTCGTGCCAGCACTGAAAGTCGAGACGCCAGTGCCTGCGGGCGTGCCCCATATGCCGTCGCCGCGCCAGAACGTGGCGGCGGACGCAGACGTTCCGCTGTTCAAGTTCGTGACGGGCAGATTACCCGTCACGCCCGTAGTGAGCGGAAGACCCGTCGCGTTGGTCAGGACGCCAGACGCAGGCGTACCCAGAGCCGGTGTCACCAGCGTCGGGCTGGTGGACAGCACCGTGTTGCCGCTGCCGGTGCTGGTCGTTACGCCCGTGCCGCCATGCGCCACCGGCAGCGTGCCGGTAATGTTGGCCGCAGGCATGGCCGTCTGGGCAAGCGTCGTGATCTGAGCAGTGGTCGCCTTAACCGTTGTGCCGCCCTGGACGATTGGCAGCGCCTCCGTGCCATCAAGCGCAGCAGCCGACGTAAGATCCGTAATCTTGATGCCGTGGCTCATCTGCCGCTTCCTAGCTTGAGGTCCACGTCGCCGCGCTATTACTCTGCGACGACCATGTCGTGAGTGTGAAATCCACGATCAAAGCCAGGTCGTCTTCAGTGTGCAGCACGAGGTCGCTTTCCGTCGTCAAAGAGAACGCCGTGGGCGGCAGGGAATCCCATCCGCCAGTTGAGGTAAGCGGAGTCCACGTCGTTGGCATCAGAACGCACGCCGACGTGCCGTAAGCTGAATTGTCGAGCGCATGGCGCGCTCGCTCTCAAGATTCATCGCGTCCATCACCTGCTGACGTGCCGCCGCCCAAAGCTGCACCCGGTCGTCGTCCTTGAGGTACGGGGACGCCTCAAGCAGCGCGCTGTACAAGTAAAGGTCGGGCGACTTGGTCAGCAGCCAGTTGGTCGTGTTGCTGTCGGACAGCGCGGGAATCTTGGCGTAGTAAACCATCCGCAAATCAAGGTCGCTGCCAGGTGCGGG
>Ga0214923_10001472_pt1 | contig 33349 bp, 67 predicted proteins | sample LL1510_MetaG_FD_177993 | JGI IMG/M metagenome (GOLD analysis project Ga0214923, IMG submission 177993) | Freshwater microbial communities from Lake Lanier, Atlanta, Georgia, United States - LL-1510 | ecosystem: Environmental > Aquatic > Freshwater > Lake | place: USA: Georgia | collected...
ATTATTACTTATGGTATATGGGAATGATATAGTACTTGTTTGGATTTGTCAAGTTTTTTCATTCTTAGTGCATCTTTAAAGATTTCAATATGATCTCTGGCTCCTTTTAAGTGAGGGTATACTACTGGATCACTTTTTATTGTGGTCATATCTCTCCAGAAGAGGAATCTTTTATACTGAGGGTAAAAATAATGCTTACCCGCTCTTATTTCTTCTTTAACTCTGTATTTCATTTACCCTCCTCCTTGATTTGTTTTTTTAATGCTTTATCTAGCTTCTCTTGTAACATTTTAGCTATTTTTAAATCTACAACTCTGATATATCTTCCTCCTCTTCCCCAAGGTTCAATACCATTAAAAGTATCATGAAGAAAACTTATTTTATCTAAATCAAATTTGTTCATTGTTCTAAGTATATCGAAACTTTAAGGACAAAGCAAGAACTATTTTATTCTTCCAGCATTTTGTTTATTTGATCAAGCGTTTAACTAGCTCGTCAAACGATTCTTTTAAGAACCGTTTGTCATAATCTCCCTCGATATATTGTAGGCATTCATAGGGAATGTCTGCATCTACAGGTACATAAACACGACAGTGATCAGGTTTGGTTGATACGTCAAGCATCATACCTAACTCGAAATGCTCAGCAATTGTCTCACCATCCTCATCAGGAACAAGCCATTCGTCAGGGAATTTTTTAAGGATCACAGTTGTCATATTGTTTATTTATTCATCACCTATCAGTATATCGGAACTTTAAGGACAATACAAGATTATTTTACCCTCTTCCATCTAAATCCAAAGAACAAGGTCATCATCCATCTATAGAGGATGTTAGGTGCTTTGGGTAACCTTATAGTAAGATAGTTATCATTACAGAAAGGATAAAGCTCCCAAGAGATAGGAGGGTATTCTGTTAATTTTAGATAACCTTCATGATGATACTCTTTTACACCTTGACAAATATCACATACTTGATTGCGACCTATAACATCAGCGCAATCACATTTTGGCTCTTTAGATTTCCTTTTCACCTTGTAATGTCCATCTTAGATCTTGTCTAATGTTTAGTTCTTCATCAGAATAGCCTAAACTATACCCTTCTGGTGTTTTTGCTACATGATTATAATGACTATCTCTCATGTCAATATACTTGAGTAGAAGCTCTAATTGTTCTTTAGTCATATTGCTTTATCATCCTTTTCAAATATCTCTCTCCATCTACTAGGCGAATAGGCCATTGTTGACAAAAGGACACCTAATGCAACCCACCACCCTGACCATCCCTGCCAACCATAAAGGTAAATAGAGCCTCCCAGGACTAAAGATTCCCAGAAGATAATATAGATCAAATATGTTAGTGCTCTCATTTTGCATATCTCCTTCTGATATTGTTTTTTTCTTTTTCTATCTCTTCTTTATGATTCTCAATCTTTTCACACAACAAGTCAACAATATCTTCAATAGAAGGCACTCCATAAGAGTCTCCATTGATTTCAAAGTCTGTTAAGATGCCTTTAACTCTTTCTCTGATATAGGTATCTGTATCTGAAGAGTCTACAAGAAGCTGAACATAATACTTTTCCAAGTCCTCTTTGGAATGCTTTTTAACTGATTCAAATAGTTCTTTGCTCATTTTGTTTTAAGGTTTGGGATTTTTAGCACACCAATTTCCAATATGAGTTGGTCCACAACCCCAACAATTTGCTTGGAGTCTTAACCACCAAAGAGCTTTAACAAAGAATGTTTTCATTTTTATTATAAGACATAATCCATGATCTTAGGTTCATACTTTTGCTTGAGTTTTTGATACAACTCAAGTTCTTTTTTGATGTTTCTGCTTTGTTATGGCAAGTTTTTCTTTTTGTTTGAGGGTATCTTTTTTGCGTTTCTCAAGCTCTTTGTCGGTTTCTAACCGCTGGCGGGTAAAGACAATATCTTTTTCCCAGTCAAGCTCTATAGTTTCCCACCCATCTTTTTTCATTGCCTCTAACCATGTGATAACTTCTTGAATGCTGCCAACAATATGACTAATGCTTCTTCCTTGGATTTCTTTGATTTGTTTCTTTTTCATTTATGAATGGTAGTCAATTTTAAATCGGAAGTCAATAGCTATTTTGTCTTAAACTGAAATTTAGCATCACCATTTGCATCAGCAACCCATTCAGCTACTCCAGCCTTTACAGCTCTTTTTTGCCATTGCTCCTCCATAATAAAGCCACCCATAAGGTATGATAATATAAGAACAAAGAATAACATTAAAATATATACTGGACCATTATCTCTCATATTAGACCTCCAAAATGTCAACTAAATCATCAACATTGTCACAAAGGTTCTCTAATTTATTTCTCATAGTTTGGAGACTTTGACCAAGTTCAGAAGAGCAAAGAGTTTCATCTGCTCTATTTGGTCTCACCATATTAGCTTTTGACTTGTTTATGACAGGTTGAAGCCTATCTGTTAGAGTTTGATGAAATTTTGTACACAAGATATCAATCCTTTCACTTAACTCTGACATTTCTTTATGGATTTCTTTTTGGGTAACACCCTCGATTGTTTGTTCTTTGTTCATATTTTTATACCTCAATGTTTTGAATTAAATCACTCAAGAACTCAGAAATGTTATTAACTTCTGTTGTAAGATCTTGAATCTGACAACCAAGAGGAGTAGAACATTTAGGTAGACATTCTGATAATTTACCACCATCTGTTCCTTTTTCTACTGCTCTAGTAATAGGCAAGAGTCTGTGGGGAAGAGCATCTGTAACTAGATGATTAAGGGTTTTGATTTTATCTGTAAGATTAGCCATTTGTAAGATAATTTCTGGCTCTCTTGCAGGGGTTGCCATATCAACTGTAGTATTGTATTTTGTGTTCATAGAGTTCTTGGATCTATCCATTTTAGTGTAGGTAGAGGAGTATTCAACAACATTTCTATAAATGCTTCTCCTTTACGGGTTAATGCATAGGTATGGTTTATCTTCTCAACCTTTTCTACTAGGCCATTGGTGATAAAGTATTGCAATTCACTTTTATGAATCTCAGCAGGGATATCATTTGGCTTGAGTGTCTGGGTTGTATAAATCTTTAAGAGCAGCTTAATCTGCAGAGGTGACCAATTAGTGTTCATTTTGTATTAAGGAGCATACTAACTTTTACAATTCTTTCAAGTGATTCATTAAGAAGGTCTTTTTCCTCTTTATTGATATTTTTAGTGCCATCTTTTTGCTTTACACCTTTGACTAATTGTGATGTAAGTCTATGTATCTCTTTGATTACTGTATATGTATAGATTTTATCTTCTATCATTTTACCAACTCATCATACCTAACATCATACTTTGCCAAGTATTCTTCAAAGTCTACATTAGTATCTTCATTAAAGATATAATCAAAGAGCCAACCAACATCATCTTTGAGTTTCAGATCTCGATCTAAAGTATCATAGACATAATCAATATGCTCTTGAAGCCTTTTAATGTACTCTCTATCCCTATAGATCCGATCTTCAGGATGTTCACCTCGATGAGTGTAGTGCTTTTTAGTAATAGTAGATCCTTCTGGACTATAGTGTTTAGTAATAGTTAAGTGTGTTGGGTTTTTGGATTTAGTTTTCATTTCTTTTTTTTCTGTTTATTCTTTTTGACTATATCTCCAATTGAAGTAGCAGCAAAGAGCATTTCTTCTAGAATTTGATCATAGTGCTTGATAATCCATCCTGCATCTACAGTTTTCTCAGGATGCAAAAGGATTAGCTTTGTATATTTTCCAGCAAAGGTCATTAGTTTGTAGCTTTCCAATCAGGCGAAGGAGGATTACAAATGCCATGAACCCATTTGTTCTTCTTTAATTCTTTCTTGATAGCTTCATTATGTGTGTCAGACATACAACAGGCTTCTTTATAAGCTTTCATCTTCTGTTCGTTATCAAGTTTAGCAATACCTTCATTCCATTCTTTAATAGCCTTCTCTGCTTTAGTCCATTTGTTATCCAATGGGCTAGAAGTATCTTTTAAGCCATCTTCTTTGTCAAAATCAGCCATACAGCCATAAGAAGTTTCATCTTCCCAACTTTCTGTATCTACAATTTCCAAGCTACCATCAAAGACGAAGCCACAAGCTCTCAAATAGCACTGAAAGTTATAGAGCATTTGAGTAATGGTGACATCTCCTGGCATGTCAAAAGTAACTTCAACTGGAGAGTACTCTTCTAGGTTAGTATCAGTGTAGGTATATTTGAATTGGTGTTTAGCGTCCATTCCTATGAGTATAGGAGGAACTTCTATTTTATCCAGTCTATAATTTGTGGATTGTTAGAAATGAATTCAGCTATTTTGTGAATAATGTCAGAACCTAAATTAGGGAAGTTTTTTTGTAAGAAGTCATTAACGTAATAAGCCATTGTAGGGGGTGATGTAGCGAACATACCCATCATAGCTAATTCTTTTCCGATCTGCTTAACTATAGGCTTATTCTCTGGTGCTTTGAACCAATCCATTATAGCACCTTCTTCTAGCACTTCTTCGTAAAGTCTTTCAATCACCTAATTACTTATTGCTCGTAAGTGATTCTATAGTTGCGATGCTCAGAGGGATAGAATTGTGAGTTTTTTTTTATATCTTCCAAGCATTCTTCAAATGTTTTAAAAGGTGCCAGCATTGTCTGATACCAAGAAGTGTCACAGCCCGGAGTAGCTTGGCGTTCGACGTTGTAGTAGGGTTTTGTTGCTAGGGATGCCATATTAATTAAAGCGGGAGTATTTTGTTCTTAGTTTTTTAAACCATTGTTTATTCTCCTTTATAAAGCCTCTAATAGTGCACTTAAAGATCTCTCTAATGCCTTTGAACTTTTGTTCAGGAGGCAATATAAGGTTTTTAGGAAAGCGTTGTTGACATTTCCATTCTAGTTTTAAAGCTTGGATGGGAGGTATTTTTACTTCCTCGACTACTTTTATTTGCCAATGCCTGTATTCGTATTCCCTATCTGGCCACCTCGGGTTTATAAATCGGAGGATAGCTTTCTTTTCCTGGGTTACACCATATTTGTAGAATAAAGTCTTACCGGTAACAAGACAACAAAACTTGACAAGATAGAACGTAACCCATTCCAGATGATGAATTTGTCTTTGAGACTCAATATGCTCTTCAAGTGTTTGAGGTTTAGGATGTCTCGTCATTTAATTACTTTGTGCCCGTCACCAGACAGTTTATAGTTTTTAGCGAAGTCATCAAGCTTCCAGTCAGGTGATTGATCAACTTTAATATGATATTTGATCTTAGTCATTCGTTTTGCAGATGAATAATCGATCATTGCATGAATAAGTTCACGCTTTTTCAATGGACACTTTTGTTCCCAAATCTCGTTTGCGAGTACGTCTAGGTTTTTCATTTAGTATGTTTGTTTGGATTATACGAATTTTAGTATCAGGTACAGATTCTATGTATTCGTCAATACGCTTTTGTGCTTGTTCTTCAGTTTTGTAGAACAATTGATCAAAGGCAAGCCAATCCTTCCAAAGATCGTTGTAATACTCAATTTGATAATGCATTGATGATAAAACCTACTACATATATAATAAGCATTGCAGTGATGAATCCTGTGCATGCTCCTTGATATACAGACCATGCACACTGAAACCAGAAATTGTTGAGTAATTTATTGAACATGCTATCATTGTGCAGGCACTTAAAGGAATTGGCAACATTTATTTTAAGCTTGAATTCTTTTTCAAGTTCCTATTCAATAAAGAGAATGACTTGCAACAACTGCTTTAACGCTATCGAACTTGAGAGGTTAGAATTAATACCCAATACTCGATTCTGCGGAGGGTGTGCTCGAGTCTTAAATCTTGGAAAGAAGAAGAAGGGACATATGTTGTGGAATCATAAGACAGGTGCAGAGATACAGGTTCTCTCTGCGGAGACCTTTGAATCTCAAAAGAAGTACTGGACACCTAATGGAGCTCGCAGTGCTGTTAAGAATTTCAGTAAGGCAGTTTGTTCATAATCAAGTCTCAATTCTTAAGTCTCTGTTCTTAGCATGAAAAAGATATTGACCAATCATTCTGGTTCCGTTAATATATTAACAATGAAAGTAATTAAGACCAACAACCAATTCACGCGCGCTTGCGATGTGAAGATCCCCGCAATTTATTCGCGTCGTTTCAAGACTGGCGAAGAGGACCTCGATGCTCTCTTCGGTGGTCAGGGCTTTTTACCTGGAATGTCCTTTACTCTCGCTGCCGGTCCTGGTACGGGTAAGACTACACTCTTGATCCAGATGCTCGAAAAACTCGAGCTGACGGGCAAGAAAACTGCTTACGTCTCTGCTGAGGAGTCTGTTGAGCAGTTGGCTTTTACCTGCAAGCGCTTAGGCGTTGAGCAAGTGTCGGTTGCTAACCTTACTAACATCGAGGACATCTTCGATGCCGTCGAGAAAAACAAGTTCGATGTCATCATTCTTGACTCTTTGCCGGCTTTGACTTCGCGAAAAAAACTGCGTGGTCGTCGCTTGGAAGAGTATCTCTCTAACTACATCGTTACGAAGGCGAAAGAGCTCGAAGTTGTGACGGGTGTTATCCTTCACTTCACGAAGACGAATACTTACAAAGGCTCGACTTTGCTTCCGCACTCCGTTGACTGCAATATCGTCATGACGAAGGCGAAAGACAACCCGACTGTTCGTGAGATTGACGTGACAAAAAACCGGTTCGGTGTCGCGGGCTATACGGCCTTCATGATGACTGAGCGCGGGTTCGACTTCCAGAAGGTCGAGGTCGTTGAAGGGGATGCTGTTCCGAACAAACGAGGTAAGAAGGCTCAGTATATTGAGGCTGTTACCAACGCTGTTAAACAGAACGGACAGATTAACCTCAAGACGGCTACCGAGCTTCTGGGATGTTCTTTGAAGGCTCAGAACGTGCTCCGCGAGCTCTGCCTCACGGGCCTGGTTAAGAAAAACGGTCGTGGAGTTACAGCAATTTGGACAACTTAATAGTTGCATTCTGAATAAATAAAATTAAATTTAATATATGGAAAACACAAACACAGTACCTGAAAACATTCAAAAAGCTAAACAAGCTATTGAAGCTATTTTAGTTGAACACAAAGTTGCTCTTATTCCTACGGTTATTCACCAAGGAGATCAAACCTTTTCAACAATAGATATCGTTTCTGTCGCTGAACAGTCTCAGATCATTACTCCTGCTTCTTAAAAACTTGCTTATTTCTTAAAGTTCCAATATACTTTAGGAATAATGACAACTAAGAACAAGTCTCGCTTTACAGCAACTCACATCACAGTCTCTCGAAAAGACTACGATCAGGCTCTAGCTAAAGATCAACACCTCTTACAGCATCTCTTTGCTACTTATAAAAGGTCTTGGTCTTTGGCTGGAGTCTCTTTTTATAATCTTGATTCTAAAGATTTTGTCAAGCTGTTTAAACTTCTTGCTTGACATTCCTACAACAAACAACCATAATACATACAAATAAATGATACAACTACTACAATCATTAACTGATATGCTTCTTGATACCGTTGAAGGTCTTGAAAGAGCATACAACGCCATTACCCGTAAGCCTAAACCGACAGCCTCCCTTTTGGCTCATAACGTCGATTGGTTTACTAATTGCAATTGGCGTGAACAGATTATTGCTTTCAAGCAATTGGACATTTATTACGCTTACAAACACTAATATGACAGAGAAACAAAAAAGAGAGCAGGTTCAGCAAGCCTTAGATTATATGATTGCTGAAGGTATGGTGGTGAAGGTTAAGGGCGGTTATCGTCTTAAGACTGAAAAAGAGTTAGAACAAGAGATGGAAGCTCTCTGCAATGACTAAGTTCATAAAGTTTATTGCAGCTGGCATAATTATTCTTGCACTGGTATTCGGTGTAATTGTTGGATGCAAAGTAACAGAACATATTCGCTTATCAATTCGTCAGGACCTTCAACAGGCCTTCAAGGACGAGCTGTCTAAGTATGGCAAACGTTAAATGGGACAAGATTAAAGAGGGAGAGTTCTTTGCTTACAACCTCTCTTTTCATCCCGATACGCTTGTGTATCAAAAAATCAAACCAACAGGTTCAGAATACAACGCCGTGTTATTAAACACCGGAGAGCTTTGTTGTGTGTATACAGACAATCATACATTTGAGAAGGTCGAGGTGGCCTTCGATATCAAACCCACAGAGTAACAAATACGCTACATGAATAAAGAAGCTATTGAACTCGTCAAGCAGTACATCCTTGCTACGGTGTCTGGGGACAACACAATCAGCAGAGATGCTTATGAAGTTTTAACTCATATGCTTAAAGCTGATCGTGCCCTGGCTACTGGGCTCTATGATGTTTATGACCAGATTGAATCTAGTGGCAGTCGCTATCAGATTCCTGTATCATTAAACAGTGATGAACTCGATGACGAAGGATACGAACAGTAAGGTTAACGCTAGAGCTAAGCTTAAGCTCAAAGAGCTAGGCGAGTTTCAAGACGTACTCAAGAAGGCTTTTGACCAGTTCTTGTGGGCTCAAGACTTTACATCCTTTCCTCAAATACAGGATTGGTGCGGTAAGGTTCTAGATATAATTGAAGAGGTTGAGTATCAAGTCAGTAATGAATTCGATTATGTCGATTCAAGACTTACTGATTATGACTTTGAACTAGCTCAGTTTGAGGCTGAAAACGAAGTAGAGGTTGATTAGCAGCTAATTTAGCCTCTCTGTTTCTTCTTCGAGTTTCTTGTCTCTTTTGAATATGTTCTGGAGTTAATTTTTTACCTTTATTAGCTAAAGCTATTTTTTGAATATGTTCAGGGCTTCTATTTCTGGCTGCTAAACATATTTTGGCTTTGTGTTCAGGGCTTCTATTTTTTGCTGCCAATGACATTTTTGCTTTAGTTTCAGAGCCTAGCTTTTTACCTTTATGAGCTAAAGATATTTTTAATTTAGTTTCCGGGGTTAGTTTTTTACCTAAACTAGCTAAAGACATTTTTTGAATTTGCTCAGGACTTAATTTTTTACCTTTTCCGGTTGTACCTCTAAGCATTTTAGTTTCTAACATTTTTTTAATTGATTCAGGATTTTTAGGAGGCATTTTTCTACCTTTAGTAGTTGTTCCCCAAAGTCTTTTAGTCTCCTGCCGTTTTTTTATGGTTTCAGAGCTCATTTTTCTGCCCATTCTTGATAATGACATTTTTTTTCTAGCTTCTTCAGAAAATCTACCACAACTTCCACCACCCTCTTTTAAATTGTAATTAGTTTTTAATTCAATAAATTCAGGAGTTACTAAACATTTTTCAAAGAAGTTTAAAGCTGCTTCATTTTTAGCATATAAAAGAATTTCTTTTTTAAAATTCTTAACTCCATACTTTTTAATAGCACTTCTTATAGCTACTCCACCACCCATATAACCGTCATTAACATTCTCTGTAATATGCTGACCTATATAGTTTTTACCATTAATTAAATTAGTAATTTCATAGATAAGATAATACATCTCAATTATTTATCAATGTACTAAAGAGGAACCTACTACTAATTTTTAAAAAAAGTTATAAGGTAATACCTTTTTCTGCAGCCTCATAGGCAACGTATTTCATTACATCTTCCACACTTTGACAAGCTACTGCGATTTTTTGCTGCGCCCAAGGTTCTAAATCAATACCCATTTGAGCTAAGTTATGAATCTTCTTAGCGTTTGAATAGAGGGAGAAGAGATTTGAACGAACCATCCAATGTTCTTCAGACTCTTCATGAGCTTCTGAATGATCGCAGCCGCATTCTTGATCCATAGCGCCCATTGCTTCAGGGCCTGCTGGTATAGCTACTGTCATTGATACAGGAGACTGTTCTACGTTCTCTCTGTCTGTTACTTCAGGATTGACTCTAGCTATGTCTTCAGTAGCTGGGTCAGTTGGAGCGTTATGAATTTTTTGTAATGCAGAGAGATAGGCTTCGGAAATGAGACGAGAATCTTTTGATAACATAATAGTAGTATTATTATTTATTTAAATATTGTTTTTTATTTAATAGGTGTATAAGTTTTTTCTAAAAAAATAACAATTTGACATAAATATAAACAGATATGCCAGCATTAATACCATCTCAACCGGAAATAGAAATACCATCCGCTGAACCTCAACCATTAAATGTTCAAAAAACATTAAACTCTTTACAAGAATGTGCTATTGTTATTGAAAAATATATTCAATTAGGTACAGATGAATTAAATGTAAAAAGAGTTCAAAGTAATGTTGATTTTATAAATCAAAGCTTAGCATATCCTGAAGTTGATTCCGCTCTTATTAATCCGAATAGAACTACCGTTTTAACAGCATTGACAAACGGTCAAAACTTTTTAAATAATCTTTAATAAATAATAATATATGGCACTTACATATCTTGATCCAGAAATGATTGATTACCGCGGCAAAGGCGGTGTCGGTACAACAGCACTCGGAACAAACGCACTCGCAAGTATTGCTTCAAGCGGTTTATCTAATACCGCTTTAGGTTCAAATGCATTAAGTGGGCTAACTACTGGTGATCAAAACGTAGCCATTGGTCCTAATACATTAAGTAGACTTACAGATCAAAGTTATAATATTGCCATTGGTTCTGATGCTTTAAAAAATTCTACAGCAGCTGATAGCAACTTAGCTATTGGCTATCAGTCATTAGTAAATAATACTGTTGGAGATTCTAATACAGGATTAGGTAGAAGTACTTTATATTCTAATACTTCAGGATCTGCTAATATAGCTATTGGTAGAGAATCTTTATATTATAATTTAACTGGTAGTTATAACGTAGGCGTTGGTTATCAATCACTTAGAGCTAATATAAAAGGATTTTATAATGTTGCTGTTGGTACTCAAACACTTTATAACAATACAATGGGGGACGGAAATGTAGCTATCGGTCATAGTACTCTTTTTAGCAACACAACCGGTATCAACAACGTTGCTGTTGGTACACAAGCTCTTTATTATAATACTAAAGGTAATTTTAATACAGGTGTAGGTCAACGAGCACTTTTTCAAAATGTTGCCGGTATTTTAAATACAGCTCTTGGTTATGGTACGCTCTACTATAACACATCAGGTAGTTTTAACACCGGTGTCGGTAGTCAAGCTTTACAACTTAATACAACAGGCTACGATAACGTAGGTGTTGGTTATTTGCCACTCTATAGCAATACAGAAGGTTATCGTAACGTTGGTATAGGTAATTTGTCACTTCGCTACAATACAACGGGTGCTAGTAATGTAGCTGTTGGTTATACTGCTTTACTTAATAATACTAGCGGTAATGGTAACGTGGCAGTTGGTTATGAATCACTTTATGGTAGTGGAACTTCAACAGCATATGAAAACGTAGCTGTTGGTTATAGAGCTCTTAGAAATACTACAACCGGGGATAACAACGTAGCTGTTGGTTACGAATCCTTAAGTGCTAACTCTACCGGTTCAAATAATATTGCTATCGGTCGTAGAGCTGGTGCTCTTAATACCACAGCTACTGATAACGTCGCTATCGGTACAAATGCTTTAGCTAACGGTCCTTCTTCATCTTATAACGTCGCTATTGGTACTGAAGCCCTTTATAACTCAGGTGCAGCTGATAGTAACCTAGCTATCGGTTATAGAGCCTTGAGTGCTAATACAACTGGTGACGCTAATACAGCCTTAGGTCGGGAAGCACTTATTAAAAATACCACAGGTTCTGGTAACGTAGCTATTGGTCGCAACACACTTTATAGCAACCTAACCGGTGTTAACAATACTGCAACAGGTATTGGTTCTCTTTCAAGTAATAAATCTGGTGATCGTAATATCGGTGTCGGTGCTTTTGCCTTAGAAAAGAATATATCTGGTACAAGTAACGTCGCTATGGGCTGCTTTGCCCTTGGTGCTTCAACTGCAGGTGACAACAACGTCGCTGTTGGTTGTGGATCAATGCGTAGTGCTACAACAGCATATGAAAACGTTGCTGTTGGCTACAATGCTTTATTTAACGTTTCAATAGGTGACAACAACGTAGCTGTCGGTTATCAAGCTCTTTCAGCTAATACAACAGGTTCTAACAACATAAGTATCGGTCGTAGAGCTGGTGCTCTTAATACCACAGCTACTGATAACGTCGCTATCGGTACAAATGCTTTAGCTAATGGTCCTTCTTCTTCAGCTAACATCGCTATTGGTACTGAAGCTCTTTATAATTCTAAGACGGCTGATAGTAACCTAGCTATCGGTTATAGAGCCTTGAGTGCTAATATAATTGGGGATTTTAATACAGCCTTAGGTCGGGAAGCACTTATTAAAAATATTGCAGGTTCATATAATGTAGCTGCTGGTAAACAATCTTTATACAGTAATACATCAGGTAGTAGTAACGTTGCTTTAGGTTATCAAACCTTATATGGTAATACATCTGGTAGTGCAAACATAGCCCTCGGTACATATGCGCTTAGTAGTAATACAGTAGGAAATCAAAACCAAGCTATCGGACAAAATGCTCTTGCTCGGAATACTGAAGGTATTCAAAATATAGCTATTGGTGGAAGTGCTCTTTATAATAATACTAACGGTGATTATAATATTGCTATAGGCCCTAACACTCTTGTCGCTAACGTTACAGGTTCGTATATTGTAGCCATTGGTAGTCAATCACTTTATAACAATACAGCAGGTATTAATAACGTAGGTGTTGGTACCAACACTCTTAGAGCTAATAATGTCGGTTCATATAATACTGCTTTAGGTAGTAACACTCTTATCAGTAATACTAGCGGTTCATTTAATACTGGTGTTGGTTACTTTGCACTTTATTATAATACATCGGGTTTTGATAACGTAGGTGTTGGTAGTCAATCACTTTTCGCAAATACTGAAGGTTATCAAAACGTTGGTATCGGTAACTATACACTTCGTCAAAACACAATAGGTAGCAATAATACAGCCCTTGGTTATAATGCACTCCGTAGTAACACTACTGGTAATGGTAACGTAGGTCTCGGTAATAACGCACTTTATTCAGGATCAACAGCATTTGAAAACGTAGCTGTTGGCTTTAATGCTCTTTATACTAACTCTCAGGGCGATAACAACGTAGCTGTTGGTTACGAAGCTTTAAGTGCTAACTCTACCGGTTCAGGTAATATTGCCATCGGTCGTAGAGCAGCTGCTAAAAGTACTACTTCAAGTAACAACATCGCTATTGGTAATAGTGCTATGGCAGGTGTTAACGTTACTTCAGACTACAACGTCGCTATTGGTACTGAAGCCCTTTATAACTCAGGTACAGCTGATAGTAACCTAGCTATTGGTTATAGAGCCTTGAGTGCTAATACAACCGGTGACGCTAATACAGCCTTAGGCCGTCAAACATTAGCTCTTAACTTATCTGGCTCAAATAACGTTGCTATTGGTAGACAGGCACTTAATAATACAAATGCAGGTAATAATACAGCATTAGGTTATAGTGCTGGTTCTACACTTACAATTGGTACAAATTGTACGTTAATTGGTTATAATGCTCAAGCTTCAAGTGCAGTAGTTTCAAATGAAATTACACTTGGTAATAGTTCAGTAACAACTCTACGTTGCAACACACAAACAATTCTGACCCTATCAGATGCAAGAGATAAAAAGGATATTGAAACTATTACAGTTGGTATTGACTTCGTTAATGCATTAAAACCGGTTAAGTTTACTTGGAATCAAAGAGATGGAGGTAGAGTTAATATACCTGATACAGGATTTATTGCTCAAGACTTACAACAAGCATCTACAGACTTTAACTGTGAATACATTGGTCTTGTGGATAGTTCAAACCCCGATAGACTTGAAGCATCAGCTGGTAAATTAATACCAGTACTTGTTAAAGCAATTCAAGAACTTTCAGCAAAAGTTAAAGAACTGGAAAACAAATAATATAAAAGTTTAAAATGTCAAACGTTTTAAACTCTAGGTTTACACCAAGTAAATGTTGTTTTAGTTGTTTTGGAAATTGGAACTTTTTCCAATAAATAATATATATGGGCTACGAGTATATAAGACAGCCACAAATATTTACTAGACCGATTTCCGCTCTTGGTGGTATACATCCTTATGTAACATACCCTCAATACCGTACTGCATTTACTTCGTGGAACACTACAACAACTACAAATACCACAGTATTTAGTATACCGGGAACTTTTCCTATTCTTGAAAAATCAGAATCTTTTATTGTAAATGTCAGCGGTGTTGTACAAGCACCAAACAAATATACAGTTAATAGAGATTTTAGAACAATTACTTTTACACAAGCTATACCTGCAAGTACACTTGTTAGTTTTACTCAAATTGGTACCATAGCCTTAGATACTGCTACATACGTATCTTTAACATCCCAAGAAATTATTGTTAATGCTAATAGCGCGACAGATGCCGTAAAAATTACACAAAAAGGTACTGGTAATGCTTTAAGAATTGAAGATTCAACCTCAGATACAACACCATTTATTATTACAAATAATGGTAATGTAGGTATTGGAACTATTACTCCAACACAAAAATTACATGTAAACGGGTCAATTGCTCTACAAGGTACAACAAACACCTTATTAATAAATTATTTAGGAACACAAACAATTTTAAGCCCAGATGCGAGCGATTGGGGTACATCTCTTCGCTTGGCAGGATCGTCAGATACTTATCCAAATACAGCAGCTTTATACGTAAATGGTAATATAGCATTATACTCTGATAATAATAGAGATATAGGCATTGGTACTGCTAATCCAGTTGCTAAACTTCATGTTTCTCAAAGTAGTACAGACCCTGCTATTAAAATTACTCAAAGTGGAACCGGTCACGCCTTGCTTGTGGAAGATACAGGTTCAGTCGATGCAACACCGTTTGTTATTAATACTGATGGTAAAGTAGGTATTGGAACAACCACACCAGCAGCGGGATTACATTTAGCAGGTACAGCTTTAAATGATAACGGTATTATACAAGATGCTACAAGTACATACTCCCCTTACATAATACAAAAGTTCCCTAGTAGTATACGATCTACAAATACCAATATAACAATTTACGATCAAGGTAATGAAAATTTAGTACTTACTAAACCTTCTCATAGTATTGTTTTTAATAAAACAACTACAGACCCTGCTTATTATTATTGGGTATCTACAAACACTTCTCCGACAGCAGAATTTGTATTAGCTGGTACAAATAATTTATTTAATGAGTCTGAGGCTTATGTTGTAACAGTTGGCGGTTTACTACAACCCGCAGATTCTTATACTGTTAATCCTACTAAACGAAGAATAACTTTTGTTGATGCTGTTTCTGCAGAAGAGGTTTATGTTTTTCAAACCGTTCGTTCATTACTTTCTGGAACCTATGCAAACGTTACCCTCAATCAATGGATAACATCTAGTCGTGCAGCAACTTCATCTTTTTATCTTACCGGTAGTATCGGTCTTTCAAGTACACCTGAACAATATGTTGTAGGTGTTGGTGGTGTTTTACAGCTACCAACAGAATATAGTATTAACACTATTAACCGAACAATTAACTTTACATCAAGTGTTCCACCTAGTACTGTTGTTACAGTTTCATTTTTACCTTCTGCAGTATCAACAACAAGTGATGCTGATATACAGTTTTTATCAACCTTTAAGTCATGGACAACATCTAGCTATCAACCAATTACAGTTTTACCACTTACAGGTACTATACCTTTATTAGGTGAAGAAGCAGGATTTATTGTTAATGTAGGTGGTGTACTACAAACACCAAACACATATTCTGTAGATCGTGTTTATAGAACTATTACTTTTTCTTCACCTATTCCTAGAAATGCACCGGTAGGTGTTACTCAATTAGCTGCTCCGTATTTCCCTATTGTGTACAGTACACAATTTAATGTCGCAACCGGCGGTACTTCAACAGCAGCCGCCCGCGCCATGCTATTCTTGGATGGTAAATATGAAGGTAGAGTTGGTATTAAAACTACAACACCAAGAGCTACACTAGACCTTGGCCCAACAACTGGTAATAAATTAGCACTTTGGAGTGATGCAGACGGTCAATATGGTCTTGGAATAAATAGTTTACTACTTCAAATATATTCTTACTGGGGAAGAGGATTAAGTGGTGAAATAGCATTTGGTATTGGAGATAATATTACTTTTAACGAGTTAGCACGTATAAAGAGTTTGTCAGGGGTTGGTCATTTAGGTATTGGTACTTCTTCTCCTGTTCATCAACTTCAGCTTAGTAAAGATTCAGCAGCTAAACCTTCTACTAGTACATGGGCTATAGCTTCAGATGAAAGAATTAAAGAAAATATAATATTAGCTGATAATGATAGATGTTATGAAATTGTTAAAACATTACCATTAAAACGCTATACTTGGAAATCTGATGTATATACCCCTGCTCAAGTACCTGATAGATCAAAACTAGGTTGGATTGCTCAAGACGTACAAGCAGTATTTCCTAAAGGTGTTGCTGTTTCTCCTTTATGTTCAAATAATATAGTAATTGAAGATTGTTTAACTTTAAATACTGATCAAATATATGCTTCAATGTACGGTGCCTTACAGCAATTAATAACTGTAGTAGAAACACAATCTCAAACAATATCAGCTCTTGAAACAAGAATACAAATTCTTGAAAGTTAATTTGATTTCTTTTTAAAGTAGTTTACAATTACTACATATGTCTAAATGTGTAGTAATTTTTTCAGGTGGTGCTGATAGTACTGTTATTCTTCATTACTGTCTTTCAAAGTTTGATGAGGTTTATTGTTTAACCTACAACTATAACCAACGTCATAAAATCGAAATTGATAGAGCACTGAATTATACAACCGATCTTGGTGTCGGTCCTGATCACAAAATTAAACAGCATACTGTTGTGGACTTGACATTTTATGCCCAGCTTGCTGATTCTTCAGCTCTTACTAATCCTGATATTGAAGTACCAAATATGAAGGATGTTATCGGGCACCCCCAGAATGCTGCACACGTTCCTAATCGTAATATGACAATGCTTTCAATTGCAGCTGCTTATGCTGAATCTAGAGGTGCTACAGATGTTTATTATGGTGCAGCTCAAATTGACGACATAAGCGGACACTGGGATGGGACAGTTGAGTTCTTAAACTTAATGAACACAACTTTATCTCTAAACCGGAAGCACAAGATCCGAATTAGTGCACCTCTTATGGTTAAGTCCAAAGCTGAAATCTTTAAATGGGGTATTGAATTAGGGGTAGACTTTTCTAAAACTCATACCTGTTACAAAGGAGAAGAAGTAGCTGACGGAGTCTGTCCCGCATGTGCTAGTCGTATTCAAGGGTTTATAGGTGCTAAATTAATAGATCCAATACCATATGCTATTGATATTGACTGGAACAAGTATAACTGTAAGCCTATAATTTAAGGATGTGTGCGATAAGTGGCTCGAGCAGCTTGGATAAAGCTCATGAACTCTACAAGCTAGGTCTTGATAGAGGTTATCAGTCTTCAGGCTTCTTAGGTGTTACTAAGAACAATTTTGTCTGCCTTAAACAGAAGGAAGTATTTGAATTAGATTACCTTAAAAAGGAATTAAAAGAGACTGAAGAGTTTCCTATCTATTGTTTGTTTCATTCCCGGGCTCCTACTAACACGACTCAGCAGGACTTCTCACCTAAGACTACTCATCCTTTCTCTTACAAGCATTGGTTTGTTGGGCATAATGGCATCATTCAGAACTTTCATGAACTAAATTCATATGCTACTTGTATGGCTTTTAATACAGATTCTGCTATGATACCTTATCATCTATGCTGGACTGATGGCAACTTTAAACAGGTATATGAAAAGTATAAAGGTTTATTAACTTCCTGGATCTATAATTCTTTAATGTCAGAAATTTTTTTAGTTAAGGCTGGTTCATCTCTTCATATGAACGAAGATAGTTTTTGTTCTGTTACTTTTGAAGGCTCTTCTTCAGTTGATAAAGACGGAATTGTTTATAAATTTAATGGAATGGGATTTGAGGAGTATCAGACCTTTGAATATAACAACCCTTATTTTATTTTATGAAACAAGTATTACTCGTAACAGCAACTAAGACCAAAACTCTAGAGGAATTTCAGCAAAGGCCTCTCGCTAAATCGTTACAGATACTTACAGATATTCGATACCCGGATGATGCACTTTTTGATTTTGAAATTGTAAAAGATAATTCTTCTGGCCTACCAGAAGTCTATAATCGTTATTTGATTGAAAAGAATAAAAATAAAATCATTCTTTTTGTTCATGATGACTTAGAAATTCATGATCTTAATCTTGTTGAAAAGCTTAATGAATCACCTTGGGATATTACTGGTCTTGCTGGTAGCGGTCAGTTTCAAATTCAAGATAAGAATCTCTGGCATATCTGTGCACCTCGTGAATCATTCTCAGGATCTGTAACTCATCCATTAGCGATACAAGAAGGTAATCAGATTAAAGTGGATAACTCTAAAAAGCTTTCAACACTATTTGGTCCTTGGCCACAGCGCTGTCTTATTTTAGATGGTCTATTCATAGCTGTTAATGTAGAAAGGGCTTTAGAGTCGGGATGGCGCTTTGATGAACGACATAAATTTCATCATTATGATATTGCTTCTTGTTTATCTGCAAATGAAAAGAAACTTAAAATGGGTACCTGGCCTATTTTCGTAGTACATTATGGTTTGGGTAATTCATATTTGACACCTGAGTGGGAAGAGTCTAATAAAATTTTTAAAGAGAGTTGGCAAAATGCCTTGAAGAAGTCTGAATAGCTTTTATACTTTACACACTATGATTATTAATAGAGAACAACTAAAAGAAGTAACAGGCTGTGACTACTATGATGGTTCAGCTTTACATTGTAGACAAGCTTATAAATTTTTTAAAAAGGATGTTAACCCTTTAGGTAATATTATTTCTTTTGTATCACCAATGACTGTAGAAGGAGATAATCTTATTGACTTGGAAGATTCGCTCAATAAAGACTATATCTATTCCGATATGGCTATGAACTTTATTATGGAGATTCCTAATCAGAAGATTTGGGGCGGGGTATTATTTCAGCGTTTGCTCAATGCTCAGGTTGGTTCTTTGCTCTGTACAAAATATTTGCAAACTGAAGGATATGTTGATGGTGATGATATTATGGTTAAGTGGGGAGATGAGCATAAGAAAGCTTCTGTCTCAATTGCAGCTGAGAAGAATGGAGCCGTTTTAATACATCTTGGTATCAACATTGATGCTGGCGATAAAGCGCCTGAGTTTGCTTTTTCAACTAAACTTAATGATGACCAAGCTCGTAACTTTATGGCAGATGTTGAAGGCATCTTCTATTCTATCTTATCAGATGTCTTTATTGCCACGACTAAGATCATTGTTTAATGCTCTTTGAATACTTAAAGGATATATTTCTTCTTAAGAAGGGTAACTTACCCCTAGACGATTATATTCCGTTTCTTATTAATAGATGGATATCCTTTGTTGGTAACTCCGCTATTAGTATTAATGAGACTGTTAACCAATTAGGTAACATTGATAAGGCACAGCATTATAAATTGCTCCTTAAATGCTTTCCTAAACAGAAGCGTCAGCCTTTTATCAAATACGTAAAGAAGGTCAAAGAAGAAAAAACTAAAGAAGATGATAAAATAACTCTTATGGCTTCCAATATGGAGATGTCCGAGAGAGAGGTGAAACAATTACTTGAACTTAGAGAACAATTTACTTAAATTTAAACATATATGATAGCTAACTCAATGGCCTCCTTAGGAGCCCAGGTACACGGAATTGCACCAGAAGATTATAAAGACGTTCCTCTTCCAGAGGATTATGAGATCGTAGAACTGTTATCAAACGTCATAGCAGTTGAGTATGTAGATGTAGCCGAAGACGGTAAGTCATTAATGCGTAATGGTATTATTTTACCTAACCAGGTTGTTGATCATAGAGCTTGGAGAGTAGCTAAGGTAACTCTTGCAGGCCCGGATTGCAAACAAGTTAAGATTGGTGATGTAGTTATCTTTCCTGGTGATAGAGGTCTTCAATCAATTCAGAAGAATGGTAAGATGCTTGTCTTCTTATCTGAAGAGCGCATCTTTGGCATCTGCAAACCTATCAGTGAAGGTAAAGCTGAGGTTGTTGACAGTAAAAAGAAAAAGAAGAAATGAGATTAGGCCGTGCAGCATTAGCTCAGCTTTTGATGACTAATGTTGTTGAGTTGAGATTTAGAAGACGAATTGAGAAAGCTGGATTCGGTGATTATCGCCGAATGCTTTGTACAAATGATAGAGGTCTTCTTATGTCTCAATTAGGTCGTAATATTCTTAACTTTGAACCTGCTACCCAACCGCCAAAGTTTAATCCAGCTCAAAAGAATTTAGTTATTACTTGGGACTTGTTTATGCAGAACTATCGTTGTGTTAACTGTAACGACGTGGAAGTGATTGCTGTTATTAAGACATCACCAGACCCTAAAGATTGGTGGCAGTATTTTAATGAGTCAATTGCACCAATGCCTGCACAGCAAAAGGCTGCCTTTATGAACAAATAATTTATGATATCTGTAGCATCAACATTCCTAGAAGAGATTCCCGGAGAAGGGTTTTTAACAAGACATCTTCAAACACCTATTAAGTTTATATTAGGTCAAAAAGTTATTAAACAAGGTAAACTAGTTTTGTTTAAAAGAGCACATTACTACTTGCATATCACTCTTCTTACCTCAAAAAGCAATAAAGAGTCATTTGAAATCCCTATTCCTTATAAGGTTGAAGAATATATACATGAAGGTCTAGCCTATTTTGATTATCGTTTACAAGGTCTGTGCGGCTTAGATGAAGAGATTAATAGTAGACTAGCTAAAGTAAAAATTAAAAACATTAATCCTTCACAGTATTATAATAAGATTCTAGAGATTCAAGCTCAAAACACATAAATAATATACATATGGCAACTAAAAAATTTGATTCACTTTTTGGACAACTCCTAACTGAACTTACACCTGTTGGTGCTGAATACGAGACATTCACAGGTTCATTAAAGTCAGGTATCGGTACAGCACCAGGTGGTGGTTATCTTATCGGTAAATTAGCTGATGCTTTAGGTAAATCTAAAGAAGAAGTTGTTGATATGATTTCTAAAGATTTGTATGATAAGGTGTTCCCAGGTGGAGAAAATCCAGCTAATAATGAGGATGCTTATCGCGCAGCTATCTCTAATGCTGTTATTGAAATTGTTAAAGGTATAGAAGATTCAGCTGGTGTCAAGATTCCTGGTGCAGGTAAAGCCGTTGCAGGTTATACAGCAAGAGTCATCTCACAACTCGGTGATGCTAAGAAAGAGTACGGTGCTAAAGTTTCTAGACAAGAAGTTAAAGCAGCAGTAGAAGACGCTGAAGAAGGTTCTGTTGAGAATGGTAAGCCATCTGAGCCTAAAGCTCCTAAAGCAGCTCGTTATATGGATGAGGCTGAATATGAAATTTTAACACCAGAAGAGATGTCTGAAGCTGGTATTGAGCTTTCAGATGAATTAAAAACATATTATGGACGTATAGAAAATTTAGCAAATCAAGTACAAAAAGGTAAAGATTTAGCTAACGCAGTTTCCGGAGGAGAAGATATTACACGAGGTAGTCAGAAAGTTTCAGCTTTAATTCGTGCTGGTGCTGTTAAATATGCATCAGCTGAAAACTCAGATCAAGACATTGAAGCTTTAGAAGCTGGCGAAGAAGATATCGAAGATATCGGTCGTAAAGAATTTGAAAAGTCATTTGGTAAAGTTTATAAAGACTATATGGCTTCCCAACCTGGATCAATGAATATTGGATTCGAAGACTAATTTTATGGAACTAAATACACCACATTTCAATACAATCATTAACGAACTTCTTTCAGAGGGTAAGAAGTCTTATTCAGCTAAACAAGCCCACAAAGGCAAAGACATCGGTAAGAAAGGTAAAAACTTTGCCAAGATTGCTAAGTCAGCTGGTAAGAAATACGGAAGCAAAGCTGCTGGTGAACGCGTGGCTGGAGCTGTTCTTAAGAAGCTTCGTAAGGGCAAGTAATTAGGCTTGATAACCTGTACCAGCTATTTTTGCTGCCGCCAGTACTTTTTGAAGTGCTGCAGGATCCATATCAAGAAGATTAGCAGCTTTTGCTTGCGCTAATTTCTTTGCATCTACACCAAGAATTTTAGCAGCATCAGCTATAGCTTTTTGCTGTTCTTGTGGTGTTTTTGGTTTAACTTGAGTTGTAGCAGCCGGGGACATTGCTGTAGGGGTTCCAGTCCCAACATTTGTGAATACTTCATTTATTTCGCTTAAAGTTTTATTATATATTTCGTTAAATTTATTCATAAAATTAATATTCGTAACCAGCTGCAGCTCTTCCAGCTGACATTGGTCTACCGGATGTAGGCAATTTACCATATCTGCGTTCTTGTTCAACCTGATTTACAATTTTTTGAATATCTTGATCAGAAGCACCTTTTTGTTTTGCAATACCTGTTAATATATTAACAATTTCTTGCCCTGTCTTTACACCAGCTTGTGCTACATTCTTAAGAGCTGCTTGACCTACTTGTGCAGGAGCTGATGCAACGTTTTGTGCTATACTTAAAATATCTTTTACGGTCATATTACTAACTACATCTAATGCTTTTGATCCTGCTGCCGTTATTTTATTAAAAGTATTAGCAATTGGATTAGTGTTAGGGGTAGATATGTTTTTAGGTATTTTTGAATTAAGAATATTAACTAAATCATTAGAAAGAGCTGCTTTTTGTTGAGGTGTTAAATTTTGTACAGCACTTGTATTTTTAGATCCAATCGCAGGATTGGTTGATACAACAGACATATCCTCCTTTAAGGTAGCTGCAACTTTATTATACACTTCATCAAATCTACTCATAATATATTATATTTAAGCTATTTAGGTTCTATCTGCTCTAGTTCTATACCGAACTCTTTAGCAATTGTCTTCATCGGGTAAGGTATATTTGACCTGTACTCGTTTCTATAGACTATCTTTTTAATACCGTAAGCTGCTAAGGATTTTAAGCAATCATTACAAGGAGAGTAAGTTACAGCAGCCATATAACATTCCCCAGGCTTAACATATCGAAGAGAATTCTGCTCAGCATGAATTACTCGAAGTATTTTTTCTTTTCTGTTATCCCAACAATTCATTTCTAAACCAGGAATTGCACCATTATAGCCAATCGAAGCTATAGTTTTGTCATGTCTAAAGAGTACACAACCTACTTTAGTTCTTGGGTCTTCAGATCTTTGTGCTGCTACTTCAGCCAACCTAAGACCGTATTCCTCAAATGATATTCTACTCCCAGGCTCCATTTTCAGGTAGCTCCATATCCGGAACATTTAAAAGCTTTTCAATACTTTCTAATCGTATTTTAATCATACTCAAAGAGAGTGTAATAGCTAATAACAACCCAACAACAGCAAATTTCCAAATAATCTCAAAGTTTTCCATTCTTAATCACCTCTTTCAAAGCATCATTAATAACTTCGTTAACCGATATATCTTGTTCACAAGATAGCTTAATAAGGTATTCTAAGATCTCCCTAGGCCAGTCTCCAATCTCAAGTTCTACTTTAGCGTAAGGGGTAAGCTGTATGCCTCCGTCTTTAAGCTCGTAACTAAACTTTTGACCTTTTTCAATTTTAAGTTCAGCTAATTCTTCATCAGTAAATTCGATATAGTAATCTTCTTTTTTAAGAACAGTTTTTGCAATAGGTTGTTTCATACAAGTTTTTTATAAATTTCCTTATTATTATAGTCACAGCTTGACTTTACGCAATCACAATCTAATTCTTTTTTAAGTTCTTTTTTTGTATCTTCTGAAAGGTTTTCGTTTAAAAATTTAAGAAGCTTTTTTAATCCTTTATCTGACAAATGAAACTCAAGCCTTGCCCCATCATACTCAGAACCATAATCACATTCTATCTTTACTGTTACAGGGACAAAATGATCAAACAATCTTCCTGAAAAGTCTGAGTAGTAAATGGTATGTTCGGGTTGTGCAGGTTGGAGGATTTTTTTCATACTAATATTTTAGTTGCCGTTCCTCAAAATAGCTACTAATATGGTTAAAGTATGGCAGGAATATCTGACAAAGAATATTATAACTATGTAGACGAGTCCTTGGTCCTCTTTGGAGGTGGATCTCCTTGTGTTAACATAGATCCAAGACTTTGGAATAAGTTTAAGGATGAATACAAAGAATTTAACAAAACTGTTCCTAAGACTATAGACTGGAGCTACGATGCATGCGTAGAATGGCTTGATGAATATCTTAGAGCTCAAAAAGAACAAGATAAGAACAGATGATTAAAAAACTAAAGAAAAGTATTAATTCAGTTCAACCTCCAGATTGGCTTGGCTATAAGTCTACTTGGCAGGACCGTCTTGGATGGTTTATTCGTTATAATATTATTAACCGGATTCCTTATCAGATCAGAGAATTTTATTACGAAAAAGTTAAGACTATTTGGAAGCCTCAGCATAGTCGAATTCGCAAAGCTGTTCCAAGGTATTGGTGGGATCTTGATCATGTTCTTCAAGAAGTAAATTTTGAAATTATTAAATCGTTCTATGAGGATGAGTACAAAGCTGATATTGTAGACTGGGAAGGCACTGGAGGAGATGCTTTAAAATTTACCAAATGGCTGGAAGAGGCTTATACCTATATTACTTCATACCGTAAAGTGCTTGAGAAGCAAATTAATAATGCCTATCCTAACTACAAGAAGGTTGAAAAGTTGGAACAAGAAATGGAAGACAAGGACACTGAAGTTTTAATTGAACTTGTTAAATGGCGTAGACATATGTGGACATGAAAATAGGACCTCTTAATATTTGGTTTGGCTGGATTCCTTTGTTTCACTTAAAGGTTTATCCTCGTTTTTCTTTTTTTAATGGAGGCAAGTACTGGAAATTTTCTATCTATTGGTTCAAATATTTGCTTGAGTTTTCCGGACCAAAGCGCGATAATACAGTGTATAAGAAAGTAACTTCAGAAGAGTTAGATAAGATTTTAAAAGATTTGAAATGAAAAATTATATAAACCTAGAAACTATTTACATTGCATGTTTGTTTTTACTCATGGTGGTTTTACAAGGACTACAGATTATTAAAAATAGAGAAATAAAAGCAGAGATTGATGAACTGAGGGTTATTGTTAATCAAAGATTCTTACCTGCTATGATTCTCGATCCATTAGAAGTTCGATAAGTGAAGACTATTGTTATACCTGACGTCCACCAGCGTGTTCGGTCTGTTAGACACATTCTCAACACGGAGACAGATTACGATGAAGTTGTCTTCCTCGGTGACTGGTTTGACTCTTTTTATGACCCCCCAAAAGTCGCCGGGTTTGAAGAGACGTGCGAGTACCTGCGACATCTGGTTTTAGATCATCCATTTAAGGATAAGTTTGTATTCTTAATTGGTAATCATGACCTTTCTTACATCTACGAGAACAAAGATTATTCTTCTAATAGAATATCAAAAACGGTGAAGTATTACTGCTCTGGGTTTACAGCTTCAAAAGCTAAGAAGTTTCGTCATCAGTTTTTTGATCGCGGACTAAAAGATGAATTCTTTACTGAGAACTTTAAGATTGTTCATCGAACTCAAGGCTTTACTCTTTCCCATGCTGGGCTTTCTGAGAAGCATATCCCTTATGGCCTGACAGCTGATGACCTTATTGATAAGATTATTCCTATTGTTTGGAAGAATTTTAGAGACTTAACTCGTCCTCATAACTATCTCATTTCTGGTGCCGGGTTCTGCCGTGGAGGTGATTGCACAGTCGGAGGCGCTCTCTGGCTTGACTGGAATAATGAGTTTCAAGCTTCTGAGGCTATTGGCAAACAAATTGTAGGGCACACTACTTGTAAAGAGCCAGAATGTTTGGGCATGAATAAGTCTTACGAAAGTTGGAACCTTGATACTGAGAAGGATTATGGTATAATCATAGATGGTAGGATGACTACAAAACCTATCCCGACATATGACAGTTAGAGAATTAACAGAATATTTATTAAGAGAAGATCCAGATATGGAAGTCTTAGTTGACGGATATGAAGGGGACTTCGACCCTATTGGTCAAATTCATCACAAGTTTGTTAAGCCTCATTCTAATCCAAAATGGTATTACGGAGAGTTAGAAGAGGGCACTGGCACTTCCTCTAGAGTAGCTTTAGTATTGTCACGGCACTAATATGTCACCAGAATTACAAAAGCAATTAATTGAGAAGTATCCTGTCTTGTTTCAGGAAAGGCATAAACCTATTACTGAATCTTTAATGGCGTTCGGCGCGGAATTTCAAGATGGTTGGTATAAGATCTTTGATGATCTTTGTCACTATCTAACCCGTCTTTCAAAAGGAGAACAGCTTGTAAGGCTTAAACCAGAACTTGTAACAAAAGAGAATCACGGATATATGTACGTTAAGAATCCTACGATTTCTTTTACCCAGGTTAAAGAGAAGTACGGTACAATGAGAGTGTACTGGATTGGTAACGGTGTTGATAATTGGGATGAACTTGTAAGTAGGTTTGACGATAGTGTTGAAGCCGGTAACCTCTTTAACAAGTATTATGATAGGGTTCAAAATGCTATTGACTATGTTGAATTTTTATCTGGTAAAGTTTGCGAAGAGTGTGGTGAACCCGGAAAGGTTTATACTAACGGATGGTATGTTTCTCGATGTAAAAAGCATGTTATAGAACACTACGGATTTGATCCTGATGATGACCTACAAGAAGATCAAGAATCCTAAAATATATTTCCATAACATAAACTGTTTAAAGAACTTTCATGTTATTCAGAAGTATAAAGATGCTTTATTAGCTTTATCAGAGCGGGAAATTACTTTACCGAAGAGTACCTTCAAGTGCTTAGAAACCGAACAAGAAATTATTAATGCTCTCAATAGAGTTATAGACTATTATCTTGCAGAAGGATTGCTTGAAAAAGATCCAAACACTAATAAAATTAAACCACATTACTATGAACCGATCGCTGAACTACAAAGACATACACCTTATTCCTAATTATTCAGAGCTTAAATCTCGCTCTCAAGCTGATGTATTTGTTGATTTCGGTAAGCTTACATTTAAGCTTCCCATTGTGCCTGCCAATATGGCCTCGTGTATTAGTTATGAGAAGGCTACTTGGCTGGCAGGAAACGGCTACTTCTATATCATGCACAGGTTCTATGAGTATGATGAGATCTTAAACTGGATGCGTAGAATGAATCGATGCAAAGATCTTCTTCCTTTTATCTCTATCTCCGTTGGTATTAAGAAGAGGGATGTCGAGATGATCACTACTATAGCTCAGGAGAAGCTGAGATTAGACTTTGTCACCGTTGATGTAGCCCATGGTGATCATTCCGAGACTATTAATATGCTTCGTTATCTTAATGAGTATAAGAAGCATTTTAATCCTGACCTGTTTATCATTGGAGGTAACATAGCTACATCAGATGCCTATCTTCGAATGCTACCTTATGTACAGGCTGTTAAGGTAGGTATTGCTTGTGGTGCTTCTTGTATTACATACAATAAGACAGGATTTGCTTCACCAATGTTCTCTACCGTACAAGATATAGCTAACACAAGAGATGAGATGGGTAGGTTTGATAATATTAAGAATCACCCTCTAGTTATTGCCGATGGAGGCATTTCTTGTAATGGAGATATTGCTAAGGCTCTGGTAGCAGGCGCTGATATGGTTATGGCTGGTTCTATGTTTGCCCGTTGTATTGATTCTCCGGCTATGGTTGACCCAACTGATCCTACTAAGAAGCTTTATTTTGGTTCTGCCTCTTCTATGAACGGTAATAAGAAGAATATTGAAGGACGGACTCTATCAATGCCTATGAACGGTATGACCTACGAGCAGAAGCTTAAAGAGGTTCACCAAGATCTTACTTCAGCTATTTCTTATGCTGGAGGTTCTGACCTAACTGCCTTTAATAGTGTTGATTACAAACTATTATGACAGAATATATTCATGAACCAACACTCACAAAAGAAAAAGCATTTTACGATCACAGAGGTGTTTTTGTTCCATTATCTTTAACATCTCATCTTACTTGGCTGCAATCCAACATTTCAGTCAACCCTAAGAGACTAACGCTTCGCGGGCTCCATTTCCAGCTTCCACCCTACGCACAGTCTAAACTTATTAAAGTTATTGACGGTAGTATTATTGACTTTGTTGTAGATATAAGAACTGATTCTCCAAACTACAAAGAACTTTATATCTACGATATGGAGCCGGGTGATGAATTATATGTCCCTAAAGGCTTTGCTCATGGGTTCATTACTATCAAAGATAATACAATAGTTCAGTATTTGGTTGATAACATTTACAAGCCAGAAGCAGAAGGTTCAATTGTCTGGACAAAGTTCTTACCTTTAATGCAAAAGTTTAATACAATTGTAGATTTTAACGTTCATGATATTATTATTAACGATAAGGATCTAGTGACAAAGAATTTTAATGACTAATGTTCAAAAGCTTATAGCTAAAGTTGCAACTGACTGCCAAAAGCATGAAGTTGGATTTCATCTTGTACCTGATGTTTTAGTTGAGGCTAATGGTATTAAATGCTCTGGTTATTTTGATGAAACTGATCTTAAAGTAGCTGCCAAGAAGAAAGATTGGCTTGATGTTTTAGTTCATGAGTCCTGTCACTTGGATCAATGGCTTGAGAAGCATCCGTTATGGGATAAAGCAGATGCTGGAATTACAACAATTGAGAAGTGGTGTTCAGGTACTAACTATTCAGAAGCTAAACTTATTCAGTCCTTTAAAGATACTATTGAACTGGAATGGGATTGTGAAAAGAGGACTGAAAGAAAGATTAAGAAGTTTAAGCTCGATATTGATATGCCTCGGTATCGGCGGCAGGTTAACTCCTACTTGTTTAGCTATTGGCAATGCTTTAAAACAAGAAAATGGGTTCAATTTCCCTATAATAATCCTACAATAGTACGCAATATGCCTGATAAAATTTTACCTCTTAAAGATTATCACGATCAAGAGTCCTCTTATCTAAGATATTATAGGTAGCATTAATTAGTTCCGGACCATAATTGTTTTTATGGTCGTTGACGTAGAACAGATTAGAGAAGAAGAGTTTATTCGCTTTCGTAAAGCTGTTAAGCAGTTTTATAAAGGAAGGGAAGACGAGTACTTCAAACAGTTCTCTGAGAAGGTTCAATCGGGGGAGATTGATCCGGATGCTGCAGACTATAAAGAGGTCTGTCTTCAAGAAGCTCGAGACTTTATGTCAACCCGTCCTGAAAGATTGCTCAAGTTTGTTCAGGGGTATGTAGATGAAAGGTCTAGTCAAGTACTTGATGCTGTTACCGATGGCACTTCTTGTAGAGGAAAAGCTAAGATTCAATTAGAAGTTCTCAAATATGTTCTTTTAGCTGGAGAAGAAGATTCCCTTAAATAGAATAAATATATATGTGACACATTTTAATAGAAGTAAATTTTTAATCCCTCTTTGTAGCTCTCTATTAGATGTGTCACAATTTCTAAATATGTTACAAGGAGGGATTTGTTTATGACTAGAGCGGATTGGGGAAGGTGCAATATAAAGAAGGCACATGCAGCATGTAAAGCGGTTGCTAAAGCTAAGAATTGGCCAGTAATTGTTGAACTTATTAATAAAGGTTATAACCCGTCTATGATTCGAAGCGAGGTTAATATAGATTACAATTATGTTGTAAGAGCTGTTAATGAGTATGGGACCCCTGAACTAAAACAAAAATTAAAAGATAATATTAAAATACAAAAAGCAGCAAAAGGTAATAAAATTAGTCAAACTAAATTAGCAAAATTAGATTATCTTTACGAAGAAATTGAACCTCTCATCTTAAAGGGTTATTCATCTGGACAAATTAGTAAATCTTTAAAAAGAGATCCTACTACTATTAATAAAATAACTAAAAGGCTTGGAACAGATAAAATGTATCAACAATTAAAAGAAAATAGTCAACAACGTATTCGACAAACATCAATAAACAATAATATTAAATTTGCAAAGTGTAAAGTTAGTAAATGTGAAAGATTACTTCATAATGTTGTTTTAAAATATTATTCTAACGCCATACCAAGCTACCCCTTAAAAACCTTAAAGAATAGATGTAGAATAATAGACGTAGCTATATTAGAACATAAGTTAGCTGTTGAATATGATGGTGCACATTGGCATAATGATCCTTTAAGAGACGAACAAAGAGATAGAGATTTACAAGAAGTTGGTTGGCGCACGTTAAGATTGCGCTACGATTATATGCCTACACAAGAAGATATAGAACAACGGTTTTTAACAGAAGTTAAAAAGTTTATTTCATAAATATATACACATGAGAAATTACACATACTCGTTTGAAATTTCGACTATGATTTCGATGTTTGCAAGTGCTATGGACGATATCACGATTAAACGCTACAATCGTTATCGTGAAGCTCAAGATTCTATTCGCTGTCGGTTTGTTTATGCACCAAAGCAAAGAGTACTGGCGGATTTATTAGATAAAGCTCAGAATCTTCAGTTACCAGTAATTGCGTTAACAAATGGAGGTATTGCAAGAGATCCTAATAGAGTCTTTAATAAAATTCAGGGCTCATATATTGCAAATGCTGATCCGACAAAATCTTCAAAGCTACTTCAACCCGTACCTATTGATTTAACAATTAATATGACAATCTTAACTAGATTTCAAGAAGATTATGATCAAATTGTTACTAACTTTATTCCCTATTTCGATCCTTATATTATTATTTCTTGGCGCACCCCTTCAATGCCCGATTATGAAATTCGTTCTCAGGTTATTTGGTCAGGTAACGTTACTGCTACATACCCATACGATATTAATGCTACAACTGTTGCAAGAGTAGAGGGTAATACTTCATTTACTTTTAAAGGATGGTTATTTAAAGCCAAACCATCTGGACCAGAATCTACTATTTTTACTATCAATTCAAACTTCTCAACTGAATCAGGACTTAATTCTATGTTATCTCTTGATGCACTTGACGAGCTTACAACTGAGCGTCATATGATTTCAGCTGTACCTCAACCCCGTATTATAAACTAACATGATACTTTTAAAAAAGCCATACAAACCTTTAATGTTTACTGGCGTATCCGCCACTTATAATGTTTATGGTAGATCGTTTTATAAGTTAGAGGCTGTTTATCTCTCTGGTGCACCTCTATCAGGAACTACTCTTTACAACCCCTTTTCAAGTGTCCCTAAACTATCAGCTCATTATCCAAGCTTTACTGCTTATAAATTATTATCATCTCAATACACAACAAATTTCGATAATACAATTACTATTAACATACCTGCACCTGTACAAGCAGGCTACATAGATGTTATAGCTCAAAATCCAGCTGGATATGGTACCTTAACACAATTTGTTATTAAAGAACCATATTCAAATACACAGCCCCTTTCATCAATTAGACCTTGGATGTATGGTGTAAATGTATTATCTGGGGTAAGTGTTTAAAGGTCCTTATTAACCCCTTCTTTAACGGCAACTAATACTACTAATATACAGAATAGTATTACACCAATTGATTGTTCTAGCATGTTTTAGCCTTTGAAGACTAAAAGAGCTTATCTGTTTGATCACTCAACCTACAAATAAGCTTTTTCCTTTAGTTTTCGGAGCTATTAATATTTATTCTATTTGTACGAGTAAATCTTCACCCCATTCTTCTCTTTTATAAGTTTAGGTTTATCTTGTTTAGACCACTTAATCTTGTCAAAGTTTTTATTATATTCCGACTTTTTAACCGGACGCGGACGATCACCTTTACCAGCCATATTATTTAGCTCTATATTTTTCTAACACTTCTTCGTCTTCTCTAGATAGACGAAGATCTTTTTTTGTAAATTTGCCACCCTTACGTTCTTCTTTAGTTGGAAAGTATACAAGACGCTTTTCCTCTTTTGAAAGATGAGGAAAGAGTTCGGTTGCTAACCAATACCTGTTCATTGTTGGGAATCGTCCGTGCATATTAATATATTATGTTACTTTTTATTCTTTATCCAGACCAAAAGCTTCAATTGTGTACCTAAAAGGATTACCTTTAATTTGTTTTACAAGATCTAACATCTGCTGAGCGATTTGTTGTATCTCAACCTGAGCATCTGGTTTGTTTCTAAGACTAAGGAAATGAGAAAAGGACCTCCAATTAAACATTACATCACAACTAATTTGCGAACTATACGTCTTAAAGAAGCGAGCTGATTCTTTTACTCTTTTTCTTGGAAGCTTGTAAGTATTTGTTAAGTCTTTTACGCATTTATGATACCAATTGTTACCCTCAATAACATAGTTTCTTAATTTTTCTTTCCAAGACTCTGGCCAATCTTCAGGAATGTGAAATTTATCTTCTTGTAGTTCTTTATAACGAGCTGACTCGGCATTGACTGATACCCCTATTCTATGTTTGAGTATATGAATATGAGAAGCTATATCAGAATTAACAAGAAAGTGTAAAGATGATTTTTCAAACGGTGTATGATGCCCGTTATCAGCTAGCATTTTAAGTAATTGAGGTATTCTATTCTTTTTTTCTTCTGATAGTTCTCGAGATGTTGATGTCCAAGCTGAACAAGCATGGGTTTCATCTGAGCCATAATGACCTATAAGTTCTACAGTATTTTTCATTCGTCAGAGTTAGCTAAAAGTTCCTTTTCGATTTCAATCTTACGTCCAATATTTTCTAAATCTTTTTCGTACTGTGCCAATTTATCATCGAGTTTCTTTATAATTCTACGATCTGTTTCATTCATTAAAAGCTCTCCAATAACTTCAGATTTAGAATTTATATCATCTATTTGTTGATTTAACCACAATAGAGTTCTTAAATGCATGTTTAAATTCATACAAATATGTTAATATAATAATTGAAGAATACAAGAAATTAATTAAATACTATGTGGACAAAATATTTTTTGTAAAAAATTCTAAAAAGGGTGGTTACTTACATCCTGAACGGATTTATGTTAACTTTATTAAGCCGTTAATCTGGGAGGGGTTAGTTTGCAAACAAATTATGAGATGTTGTAATATTAGTGATAATACAATAAAAAGGTTTATATATGCTTATGGCACAAAAGATGATATTGATAAAATTAAAAATAATCTTAAACATATTAGATCTACAGTTTATAAAAAGGTTGGTCGCACTAAAAAGAATCCTTATGATTGTTTTTATCCGGCAAT
>Ga0214923_10001473_pt1 | contig 33341 bp, 34 predicted proteins | sample LL1510_MetaG_FD_177993 | JGI IMG/M metagenome (GOLD analysis project Ga0214923, IMG submission 177993) | Freshwater microbial communities from Lake Lanier, Atlanta, Georgia, United States - LL-1510 | ecosystem: Environmental > Aquatic > Freshwater > Lake | place: USA: Georgia | collected...
GATAATCAGAACTATGGTGAGGACGGTGAGGACGGTGAGGACGGTGAGGACGGTGAGGACGGTGAGGACGGTGAGGACGGTGAGGGCGATGATGATATAAATATTGTTGTAGAAATTCCAAATGTACCTATAATAAGTATTTTTCAGGAGGCACAAGATGGTGTTCTTGATAAACTTCTCAATGAAGATGAAATAGACGGTGCTGAGAGAGATACCCCAGAATATGATAAAATTTGGTTAGCCTGGTTGTTCCAAATCTGCGCTGCTCTCAGTATACTTCAAAAAATATTTCTATTTACACATAATGATCTTCATACAAACAACATTGTTTGGCGAAAAACAGATAAAAAATATCTCTTCTACAAATCAAAAAAAGGGACAGTTTGGCGAGTTCCAACTCATGGTAAAATCTTCAGTATTATTGATTTTGGCCGAGCTATATTAACGTTCAAAAATGATATGATTATAAGTGATGATCATTGGCCAGAAAATTATGCGGGTGATCAATATAATTTTGGACCTTTTTTTGATCCAGAAAAACCTGAAGTTGTGCCGAATCCAAGTTTTGATTTGTGTAGATTAGCAGTGAGTATGCTTGATGGTTTATATGAAGAATTTCCAAAATCCCGTCCAGTCCTGAAAAATAGACAAGCACCAAAAATTATTTCTCAAGAACCAGGATGGACAGTTTATGAAACAAATTCACATTTGTTTAATGTTCTTTGGAGTTGGACAGTAGATAAGTCAGGTAAAACGGTGTATGAAAATTCTGATAGATCCGAAAGATATCCTGGGTTTGAACTTTATAAAAGAATTGCCCAAGATGTTAACTCTGCCATTCCAAGAGATCAGATTTCTCGCAATGAGTTTCAAGATTTTATAATTACAAAGATTCCAAAGAACTGCAGTTTTTATTTTATTGATTGTAATTGTTAAACAGATCTACCCAGGGAACCTGATGGAATCGGTCCTAATTGTAATTGTATATCATCAGAATTTGAGGTAGATTCTGATGAATTTAGAAATCCACCTATTTTTGGCAGTAAACTTACAAAAGATTTATTATTTACAGTTTCAGTAACAGATATATTTTCAGATGATGCTGAGGCCGAGGAGGGTTTAAAAAATGCTAAAGCGGAGACTCCCGTAGGAATTGAAACTAATTTAAAAATATCAGGAAAGTAATCAGGAATTAAAACGGCCAAAAAACTCATAAATAGTATCCCACCAATAAAATCTTGTAAAAATTGCATAGAAGTTCTTTTTTGTTCATGGTATTGATTAGCGAAATAGCTAAATAATGTAAAAAGAGAGCCACTTAATAAAATCCAGGCACCTAAATTATAAAGGTTCATATGACTCTTCACTAATTCACAAATGGCGATAAAACTTTTTTTATAAACGCAGGTATAGATATGATTTCTGAAATAGGAATCTTTAGCTGGATTATTTTTGGTCTGTTTATAATTTTCATAATTTGCTTTGCTTATCAAAATTATAAAATGGAGCAATTTCTTCAAAAACAGCAACAGATAATTTTAAAGGAAGTATTGGAACAACCTGTACTTTTACGTAAAATTAATAGTGATCAAAATATTTTTAGCGAAACTAAAAGTTGGAAGCCTCTTACAGGTTGGAAATTTTCTTGGCTTTAGGCCAATATTTCCGCATCATCTATTTTCAATTCATCATTCTCCATATCCCCCTTTTTATCATCATTTTGAGAAATTTCATTATCAGGTTCTATTTGAAGTTCATTAGAATCAGATAGATCAAATGTATAACCATTATCACTTTCAATATCACTATCATTATCTTTTGGTTCATAAACAATTTCCGAGGCTTCAGGATCTGAAGGTTTGAACACTGTATCAAATTCTGTAAATAAAACTTGTTTTGTGCTATCAAGATTTATTATTGGTTTTTCATCATCTGTGATATTTTTAATGGTTTCCGATTCTACTTCTGCCATAGTTCCAGTTGCGGACTCTGCCACGGTTCCAGTTGCGGACTCTGCCACGGTTCCAGTTGCGGACTCTGCCACGGTTCCAGTTGCGGACTCTGATTCATTTAAAGCAGAAGATTCTGATACCGATTCCTTTTTTTCTATTTCTTTATTATTTTTATCAGATTCCTCAATATCATTATTACCATCACCATCCCCTTCTCCTTCTCCTTCCATATCCCCATCATTTTCATCAGCTCCCCCGTCTTGATTAATAAAATCTTTAAGAATAGTTTTTACTGGTACCATTGCTCTGATAGCTTGATGTATACCTTCACTAATGAGATTTTCAATTTGTCTATAATTTTTTTGTCTTTCAACACTTGGCAAACTTTCAGAAAATAGATACGAAGAACCCCACAATAATTTACCCGTTTCACACAAAACTTTGAATAAAAAATGTTCAACTTTAGGAACTGTAATTTGAACTTTTTTTTGTTTTGATGAAAGACGTATTGCTGTTAATACTTTTGTATGAGCAATAAAAACGGCTGTTAAAAGATCCTCAATATAATCACAAGAACAAGCCTGCTGGATTAAATTAATTTCATTAGTGACTTTTTCCATATTCCAATCAGGTATTTCATTTAAATAATTCTGAAATTGCCATAGGGCTTTTTTAGGCTCATTTGCCGTAGTTTCTTTCGCTTTTTCAAAAAGTGATATATACCACTTAAAATAAGCTGGGACAAGAAAGATTCCTAGTTGACGCATATATTCGTGCCGAGCATCTGAATAAACTGACACAAAACTATCCGTCGTACCACTCTGCATGTCTCTCTTAGTCCTATGAACATTTCATATTTATCAATAATCGCACTGAGAAAATAACAAGGCCCACAATGAACCATGATTTCTGAGTGTTTTTTCATATTTTTTAAAAAAAAATTCTTTTTCTTTTTCTTTTTCCACTGTATTTCTTACATTTAGACCTTCAAACTGTTTTTCAATCAATGTTCGTGGATTTAGCCCACTTCCATAGCTATTTTTATAATTTAGATCATTTATTTGAATATTTTTCTCTAATTTTCGTGTTTTTACAGCAATTTTCCATTCATCAGGATAATTAGAGGCTAAATCTAAACATTGATAAAATCTGCGATATGAATATTCAGAAGGAAGCAAATACTCTTTTATTTCATTTAGAGATTGAGTTGTAAATTGAGAAAGAATCGATGGATTTGTAGAAAGTAAATCATTCCATGTCGGTCGCATCATTCGGTAGATGATATATCTTGAGCGGATAGGTTCCTGAAATTTAGCAGCATTTCTACATTCCAACACAAAACTAACTTGAGGACTATGGGTTTCAGAAATTCTTCTTAAAAATGCCTGTGATTCTGGAGTTAAATCATCAGCACCTTCAAGCCATATGACTGAATTATCCGTTCTCTTAGCCCATAAATGTAATAATTGCCGACCTTCGCGCAAAGTTCTGTCTTTCCTACATGGACAATGTAATAGCAATTTCCCCTCTTTTTCTGCCTGCTTTCTAATAAATCCCGTTTTTCCACATCCAGGTGGACCTACCACAATTTTCGGAACATCAAAAAAAGACTGATTATTCATGGATTATTAATGAAGCTATACGCTTTTATCTTTCAATTAAAATCTATTTTTAGACTGGAATAATATTTTTACACCTCTCCTTGCCGCCTCTTCGTCTATTATTATAACCCATACGAGACTAAGAGACTAAGAGACTAAGCAACTATACCAGGCATTTTAGCCAAAATAGCAGAATCATGCGCAGCATTTCTTTGTAAACTCTGCATCAATGGATTTGTATCAACAGATTGGACAGTATCATATGTATTACGATCTCGGCTCACATCCAGATTTAGTGGTACACGATATTCCATGCGACCAATATCACCAACACCAGGCGATAATTCCCATCCAACACGATTAACAGCATTTGGTCTGTCATTAATGCTGTCCGTATCCAATTTCTTAGTACTCTGATGTATTTCTCCTGTGAATACAGCTAATTTACCTGAACCAGCAATAGGACGACGACCACGAGATATTTGTTCTTTATTGGGATTTGAACGCATGTTATAAGCAAATGTTGTATCCATTCCATCCTTTGAAGCAGAGAGTCCTGGACCTGTCCAGTTATGATTACTTAGCTGCTGTTTCTGAGTGGGTCGTGCAATATCATCAGGATCATAGACCTGTAGGCGATTTGGAGCAGAACCTGAAGCAGCAATACCAGGGCGATCCAAATAAATTGTTCCTTCCTTCACAGTTGTTCTGGCAACATCCTGTGGATCCCACACAGTTATAGCAGGAGCCTTATTATCATAAATTGTAGGTGTACCACTTAGACGAGGATTTCCAACAGTTTCAGCACGTCGTGTTGGTCGTGCGTCATCTGCTGGATGTGTTGTTACCAAACCCGCTTCTGCTGGAACCAAATTGAGTCCCATAACACGTTCAGATGTTAACTCGCGCTCATTTGGCTTATTTTCATAGGAAGAGCGACCATAATCGGCCTCAGCACCATCAATATCCTTAGTGTAATATAACTGCATATCAGCATTACGGAATCCTGCTCCAGCATATTGCTGAGCCATAGGAGTACGATATGCTCCAGATACATAGTTACCTCCATAGTCAGTTGAAGCAGGTGTACCAATCAATTCACTACCAGTTTCACTTCTACTTGTGAAGGGCATCACTTGTACAGAGCGTGCTGTTTCTCCAATATATTCACCTGTTGTTGTCAGGAAACGTTCAGCTCCCTGATTTATAAAAAAAGTGTCAGGTTTATATTTTCGTACTTCTCCATATGTATTGCTATCTGGTTGAGTCGTCACAAAATGTGATCCAGGTACCATTACACCCTGGAATGTAGTTTGCGGATTATCAGCTGTTCGCATTACATTTGTTTTATAAGCTCCGCGCATTATTTCATTGACCTCAAGTTGTTGAAATCCACCTTTTCCTAAAAATCCATACTCCTCACCAATACCAGGAGCAACTTGTACCTGTTCCATAGGTTTTTCACCATTACGTATATTAGGATCTACAATACGTGATTTCATAAATTCAGTGTGATTTTCCATACCAAAAGGATTACCAAAAGGAGCACGCGATGTTTCAAACATATTTTCAACTTCTCGTTTGGCAATCTGTGTTGATCCACTACCTGTGTAAAAATCCAGTGTTTGTTGATTCATTTGTGGACTAATGTTTTGTTTTACGCGGCCACCAAAAAAAGGCTGCATATTATTGTGTCGGTATTCTTCTGCGGGAATCTTCTGACCGCTTAGAGGACTTGTAACATATTTTGTATTAACATATGAGGCATTTGTTTCAATACCATCAACACGCATTTCCATCATTGGTACATTACAGTCAATTGGTTGCGGTTCAGGCTGTGTTGAACTAAGGGCAGTACCTCCAAGTTTTGCAGAATCCGGAAGGACTGGTGGTTTCTGAGAAGCATAACCGAGTGCTGAACCATGTGGGCCTGGATTTGGTTCAGAGGGATATAATTGACCATTTGGATATTTATACATTTGATCCAATTCAGGAGAGAATCCTGTTGCTGCTCCTCCTTGAGGTGTCTGTGTCAAAGCATCGCCACTGGGTCCACGAGCAGCGGGAATAAATGCCTCTTTTGTCTTTTGCTGACTGATATTTACACCACTTGTTTTTTTATCTCCGATTTGTGAAACAACATAGCCAAGACCTAATAAACTTGCTAGGACTGCTACTTCCATCTAACCCAGGTTGATTAAATCTACCAAAAGATAGAACACCTTAGTAAGCATGACTACCTAAAATTACACCTCTAGATATCATAGAGTAACTACTTTATTGAAATATGTCCAAACCAGCAAGTTTTTGTACTCTAGCAACCAATAGTTGTAAAAATGAACTCCTTGGATTTCTTCTGAGTCTAGCATGTCATCATAAAAATACGAATGTTGTATGTTTAGCTGATGATGATACAAAAAGATATGTAGAGGCTTGTTCAGTACAACCAGCACTTAATATTATTTGGATTCTCTCACTAAATAAATACTCGGGTCGACAACGAAAAGATATGGAGGCAGATGGTACCTGGACAGACTTTCAAATGGAGAAAACACGTGCTATTGATGAGAGTCTTGATCGTTTTACTGATACACTTTTCTTGGATAGTGATATTGTTATTGTAAATGAGATTGATTCAATTGATAAAACAAAGTCCGTTGGTGTAAGTCCTCATTATATTCGCAAGAAAGATACCGACCGTTTCGGTTATTATAATGGTGGTGTTCTCTGGACTAACACAAAAAAAGTACCTGAAATTTGGCGTGAGGCAACCAAAACATCACGATTCTATGATCAAGCATCAATTGAAGATATAGTAAAACAGTTTCCACAATCCTATTTTGAATTTGATGAAGGACATAATATGAGTTGGTGGCGTATTCAACAAGCAGACGAAACACCAGAGAAAATGGCAAAATATTTTAAGATTTCAAAAGAAAATAGTTCAGAACCAATTATTCTTTACAAATCCTATAGATTGCGATTTATACATACTCATTTTAATAGGGATCAGGAAGCAAACTTTAATAATTTTATGATTTTACTTATGTCACATTGCCGACCAAAATATTGTAGAGAACTTGCCATTATTAACCGAATGATAACTAATAAGTGGCAAATACGAATACCTAAGCAACCGCAACCATATCCTTTTAATCATACAAATGACAGTTTTCGCGAGCTACTAGTTTTACTTTACCAAAAAAATAAAGATATCGAATTAATCTATGACAAAAATCATAATATTATTCTAGAACCAAACATATATTTATATGACCGTGACACACTAAAGTGGATAGAGCCAGAAATAGTTCAGAAATCTCAGACATTATTTTTAGGAAATGGTGGGGAGAGTGATATAAAGGAGTTAAAGAGTGCTGGAATATTTGCTAGGCCCTGGATTTATTGGCCAAGAAGACCTATGATTATTGAGAAGAGTATGGGTTCAGCACCTAAGCCTTGGTCAGAAAGAACAATTGAAAGCATCTTTATAGGAAATATTGAAAATTCTATTCAAAGAAAATTTCGCGAAGGTAAGGGATTTAACAATTATATTCAGGAATTTCATTTAACAAATGTTCCAGAGGGTGAAAAATATAAATTTACACCTCAGGAATATATTCAAAAAATAAGCCAGGCTAAGTTTGGTCTGACTTTACGAGGATTTGGAGCAAAGTGCCATAGAGAGATTGAATTAATGGCTATGGGCACTGTGCCAATCGTAACAGGTGATGGATTGAATACAAGTTCTTATCAAGAACCTTTAATTGAGGGCAAACACTTTGTATACTCATTACAACCGGAAAATATTCCAGCTACTTTAGCTAAAATTAATGAAAATAAATGGACAGAAATGTCTCTAGCATGCCATGATTGGTATATGCGTAATATTCATTCAAGTCGTTTATGGACCACCTTTTTATGTAGATTTTTGGAATATAGTGATGCTTAGATAATACCCTTAGAACTTCTAACTGAATCACTAGTTCCCTGTTCAGGATTCAATGCTACATGTGTATTACAGTAACGAGTTGAATGTGTATTAAATCTCTCCTTATCCAAATCACGACTTGGTATGAAAAAATCAAAGGGGGTTTCAAAAGTCTCCTGAGGATTATGATAGAGATTATACCAGCGATTCCAGCCCGTAGCGCGCAAAGTAGATGGCGGATCATCCAAACGAGTAAAATTCATTGGTACATTTTCATCAGGAGCATTCTTATATGGTACAGCATTGAAACCATTTGTATTTGGATTGTATTGGCGTTCTTCACAACGGATACGTGTACCTATTCTATCAATACCTCTCAGATCAGATTCAATATCTGTACGCCACTGACCTTCTGGCCAGGAATTTCCAGATTGTTGTATGCGGGTCCAAGGATTTACAGGAAATGTTGTCGGACAGTTTCTAGCAGGCTGATTAAGATAATAGCGACCAGCATAGGATGTGATTCGCATATCATCCGCTTGATGATAATTATCAAATCTAGGGCGTGTTAAAGATTGTTGATTTACAGGACAATAGGCCATTTTACCTATTGGCGGTAAAGTTTAAAATTGAACCAAACTGGCTCAATTCTAAGCTAAGAATAATAAAATGGAAGTACGTTACTGTCTTGAAGAGGAAGTAGCCAAATTAACAGGTGAATTCATTAAAATGGCCAAAGAACAAAAAAGAAATATCAATATTATTCCTCAATTTGTTGGGGCTGTTCCATCGGCACATTCATTTGGCCCACCATCAACACCCTACAAATCAATAATTTTATATCCTTGGCCAAAAGAAGTTATTACAATTCCAAACTTATCCAAAGTTCTGTAAATATTTCAACTAGCCAGCCATTTGTCTGTATAAATTCTATCAGGGTCCAGACGTTCCTGAATTGTCACAGGATTATGTCTACGAAAAGGAGCCTGACTAAAAGGAAGTACCGATGCTACCCAGCACCAATTTCCAAAATTCTGCGCAAAATCATAGTCAACTAAATGTTGAGCGAACCATTTTTCACCCCAGCGCCAAGGGACACCCAATTCTTTTACTAGATAATCAGCACAAACTAATCTAGCTCTATTATGTATGAATCCCTCTGCTAGTAATTGTTTCATACCAGCATCTACTAATTCAACACCTGTTTCCCCCTTTGTCCATAATTCAAATGCATCTTTAACCTTTTGGGATTTATAGGAGGATGCAGTGGCTTTATTACGTCTAGCTGTGTTGGGGTCATTTTCCGTCCAGAAATCATATGGTGAACATCCATATAGTTCCTGAAAAGCCCAGCAAATATGACCATAAAAATCTCGCCAATAGAGTTGGCGAATAAAACCATCCAAATGTTTTGGTGGCATCTGATTTTTTGCTGCCCAGTAAATCTCCCTGATACTAACAGTTCCATAATGATTATGTGCTGAAAGACGTGATGTTTCTACAGCTAACAGGTCGTGAGAAGTGTCATAATTTTCAGGAAGTTTTGAGAGTAGGATCAGAGCAGAGGTTCGTCCTCCATGACGTACTGTTGATCCTAGTTCAGCAGATTCTATAAATGTTTCCTTAGCCTTTTTTAGGGAAATTTCATTTGGTATATCTGAAGGTCCTTTTATCCAAATATTCTTAGGAGGGGTTCCAATTGGATGTTCTACCTGATATTTTTTTGCTGCCTCCCAGAAAGGTGTAAATTTTTGGAACATTCTACCCTGCTGATTAAGAACTGTTCCAGGATTCGTAAGGTATGTCTGTTCTATCAGGAAAAACGGCACACCTGATAGCGCACATAGCCCCCTTATTTCTAGCTGTCGCTCAATAGCAAAAGGTGTGTAATCTTTTGTTTCTACCAATCCAGCTAAATGATAGATTTCATTTGAAGTAATTTTATTAAAAATATCTCTAAGAACACTAAGTGTATCTCCGTAATAGATTGTTAGATTTCTAGCAGTTGCCTCGTATAATTCTTCCAAACTTTCTATCAGGAATCGGACGGAATTGGAGGATTTGTAGGGGTTGCTGGTAACTTGTTGAGGTGTAAAAATAAATATGGGAAGAACTTTTAGTCCTGGATGCTGTTTACGAATGGTTTGTAATCCTGGTTGATCTGTTGTTCGTAAATCACGATGAAAAAGATATATTAGAACTGTTTTCTTTGGAGCCATCTGTCATCACCTGATTAATTTAATTGTTTTATATTTTAGACCAATGAAAATATTGAAATGTTCATTTGCCGCAGTCAAAGAACTATTCTATTATCTAATAATCAAGAAGTAGAGGTTCTAGCCATATTTCCCATTCATTTTCAGGCACCTTAGCATCGCGAAGAATACCACGACCTTCTTCCATTTTTATCTCGGCATCTATATTTGATTTCTTGGCAAGAGCTGCCATACGTACTTGTAGCATCTCCTTTCCAGATAAACCAACATGAATATTTGGATGTATTCCAACAAGACTATTTACAAATCTACTTACTTTACCTGCAATACACATTTCTCTACCCTCAAACAATTCATCGAGAACTCGCAGCAGAGCATCTTTTTGTACATCTGCATTTTGTTTAAAAATCCAGTTAAATATTTTATAGAGAATAAACCATGGTTTTCTACCATAAACAGACTCGTCATAACTCATTAGAACTCCAATTTGATTACCATTAATTAGAGGAAACAATTTTGGCCAGATAGTTTTCTCTTTTTCTTCCAAGCTATACGCTGGATTCCATAGGAATATTTTTTCAAGAAGAGCTTTACATTGAGGTAATTTTTTTCCATCTTTTCCCATGATGGGCCATAAATCATTTTTCCATTCATCGGTACAAATAATTTCAATTGATTTACTTACGCTTTCATTAACACTAGTTCTATGAACATTCTGTGTATCCATAAAAGGTGGTGGAATTTTGGGAATAGCTGAAACAGCAGCTAGCACCCTGGGTAATGGATTATTTTCAATGGCATCAGCATTATGCCTCTGTAGTACAGGAGGATTTTGTGGAATATGAATAGCATATTGAGTACGTCGTGTTGCTTCCGTCCATATACGAGCACCTAGTTGTTGTTCTGTTAAATCTTGACGTTCACCAAGTCTAGGAAAATGGATACGTAAAATATCTGTAGTAAATCGGTCCGTTCCTGGGTGTCCCCACTTCCAACAATCCCTAATAAACGGCATAACTTCATCATAAAGATGTCTTCGTGTAGCCGAAGATAAATTAGCCTCCATAAATTCAGGCCTTATATTAATTTGATGAGTATTATCCCAATGAAAATAGTATTTAATTGAATTTAGCGATGGTGCTATATTATTTCGAAAACTTTGGGGATCGTGATAGCGACAATATTCATTTATTGGCGCTGCTCCCAGACATTTTCTACCCTGGCTAGTAATCCCTTTACACATTTTTTAATTTAATTATATTTTTGTCTACTTAACAGTAATATAATTATTTGTATCAATTTTTTTTGGCAGTCAATAGCATTCCAGGCACTCTAATATTTTTCAGGTTGACGGCAAACTTCACTAACCATAGGTTGTGGCCCAACAAGTCCTGGATACGCCCACATTTGATAAGAAGGTAAATGAGTAGGTTCTATATTAATTTTCAATTGGGTTTTAGTATTATCCCTTTGTATATATCCACTATTCAATGATTGTTGTGTTGGTGCTTGATACTGTCTCCAGGGAGCATGTGTTATCGGTATTGTTATTCCACGTAGATCTGATTCTAGATCAACTAAATTTCCTTTTATAAGACTGACTTCATTACCACCTACTAATCCTAAAACATGGCGCTGGGGTAATGGATGTGTAAATTGACTTGGTAGATAATCATAAGCTTGAGGATTTTCTGTACTTTCCCATGTATTTATTCCCATTCTGGCTGAATTAAATGCTTCCACATATTTAGTTTTAGAATTAGGTCCATTACTAATTACGGACCTTGACATTCTCCCTGATTATCTAGTATTTTTATTATAGAATGGGATTAAAATACATGTGGCTGAATCTGATTTAGCCAAAAAGTATTAGCAGATAAAACATTTACTACTTTTACTCTTTTAGCAATTTACATCACGTAAATATGAGCGTGTGGGAATTCCTCCATGTACCCATCCTGGTGCTGCAGCCTCTTCAACTAAATTTTTAGGATCTTGTACATTCTTTGATAATAAGGGAATCATAGGAGTATATTGTTGGCTGAAAAATTGTTCTGTAACTGTACCACATTCCTTACCCATACGAACTTGTTCACTGTGTTGTAAGAATGATTCTACATCCTGATTTCCACGGCCACCAGCCATGTAAGGTACAGTCAAAAATGGCCTTGCCTGTGATCGGGTCAAGCAACGATTATTTTTAAATCCAGGTTGATTTTTGAAAACACTATCTGCATCAATTTGACCATTGTTAAAGCCGTAGCCTTCACGAGGATATACAAGCAATTGTTCAACAGCCAAAGGATTTACACCGGACGCTCGTGGAACTAGATTAGTAGTAATATAGCGACCAGGACCCACCGACTGAGCATAATATGACTGGATACCACAGAGATCATCTCTGGCATGAGTTAAACGATTAATCTCCATATGGTAAAAGGTTCACCTGAAAACCAGAGATAAAAAAATTAAGCAGTGAAGTAGATTTTGCCTCAATGATTGTTCGCAAATTTCAAGCCTCCGCTCCCAAAACTGCAGAGAAACTTTGTAGCTGTATAAAAAAGGTTCGTAAAACAGTCAAGGTGCGTAAAGGAACGCCTGACACATTAGAGGGTCGTGAACAGGCCGCCATTGGAATCTGTGTACGGTCTGTAATTCAGGGCAAAAAGAAACGGAGGACAATTAAAAATTTCTCATGCCGTAATACACCAACGCTTATAACACAAAAAAAGTATAAGTAAGTAATAGATGGGCGTTGTAAACAATATTAAGTCTTTCCTTTTTGGCAAGAAATCTAACCAAGTATCTTCTTACCCTCCTACAAAAAATTTGGAAGCACAGTTGAATTCACTAAATATGTCATCAAATAGAATGGCAGGTAATAATGTTGCTGTAAATGTTAAACCAGAACCTATTAATGTTAAGGTTGTACAGGGAGGACGTCGCAACCGTCGTAGCACTCGCAACCGTCGTAGCACTCGTCGTCGCTCCACACGTCGTAGAAACTAATTATAATCTGGATTCCATCCATTGTGTCCATTAATAAATGAAAGAATAAACGGGTCATATGTTTTTCTATGAATATTATATTTAGCATGTTCAAAATCAATTATCCATATTTTTCCATCATGATAAATAAAGTTATATCCAGTAATATCAGGATATTCAATATAATTGTTATATAAAATCTCAATACATGTTCGTATTTCTTCAATAATATTTGTAGGTATTTTATTAAAATTTTCACCCCAATAATCAGCCACAGACATATTAGGAATTTTCACCATTTTTAAAATTTTGGTCATAGGTCTATATTTATGTGGTCTGGGAACATTTACAATATGCTGATTATAAACAAAATCTTGAGTTAAATATTCTTGGGCCTCAACATTTTGTTTATAGAAATACTCTTCCATTCTTAGTGATTTTTGCGTGATAATTGTAATAATATAGAACATCAATTTTTTCTAATATTGTTGATTTAGCCAAGTTACAGGTGAACCATCTGTACCAGGTAAACAAGCAGCTGGATTACCCTCTTTACATGTTTTACCAGGTATTTTATAAAGCCATTCCTGAAAACTTTTCTGATCATTCGGTACACTCGTAACTGCCTGTGAGATAAACTGTCTCTGATTTTGATTTCTTCCAAAAACATCCGTTGGATCAGAAAACCATTGAACTCTGAAAAAGTCATCCATTGTTGTTTTAATTAGAGGATCAGTAAGAGGTGCTGCTGTGGGACGAGTAGGATTGTATTTATATTCATCAAGCAGAATATTCATAAATGGATTCCGTGCTGCTGGAAGAGTTACATCAGGAAGGGGTGAATCGGCCTGATAAGGTGCAGCTCCAATACCACTGAGGCCAAGGATTTTATTACCTCCAATATCTACAAATCCTTCCTTGAGTGGTTGACCGCCTGTAGTAGCAGGTGTTGTCATCATATTGTATCCTCGTAGAACTTCCTGAGATTTTATAAAATCGGCTGTTTGTTTGGCCAGAACCTTCATATCTGCTTTTGTTGGTCCAAAAATACCTTTAGAAGATACTTTATTTCCACTGTTATCCGTAGGCATTACAACATTTGTAAGTGGTAATTCCTGATAGTCCATATCATCAAGTGCTACTGTATGTTGTTTATCATATTTGACCATAGTTAAATCAGAATTTAGACCATATAGTCTACTGAGAATTATTATTGAACCCATTAAAATAATTACAAAGAATACGACTGGAACTACAACAGCTCCATAACCTGTTACAACAAACAGTGATGATGTCACGGTTGCTATAATAAATAGCCGGACAATAAAATTATAAAGTTGTTTTGGGCATTTATTACAATAATTAAGATTAAAATTATTAATTATTACCATAGGGTCCTCCCAGAATGGTTTTTCACAAACTGTTCTATCATGTACCATATTAGGCCTCAATCCTAGTATTTATAAAGGATATTAGTTAGTGGTGAGTTTCCAACCAGTCCTTATAAATTTTCATGGCATTCTTCATATCTTCTGTTTGATACTTATGATGCTTAGCACGATAAAACATTGTGGTAACAACTTGTTTTTGATATATAGTAGGTTTTGTTGATATTAATTTTAGAGTTTTTCGTGCTGATTTAGCATTTTTATATCCTGTTCCTGATGTTATAGGTTTACCACGTGGATTATTATTATATAATTGTGTACCTTTTCGTTGTGGTTGTCGTTGTTGTCGGGTTTGATTACCCCTTGTCATTTATTATTTACTATTTATTTTTTTAAAGATCTGCCGCCTTTTGAATTCTTAGAAAGTTTAGAGGATTTTGATATACCTTGGCTAGTATTTTCAATAGATTTGACTAATTCATCAAGGGACTGAGATTCAACAATATTTGTCCCAGTGGCTGTCTGAGAAGAACTGCTTACACTACTAGCACTAGCAGTCTTAGCTTCCATTTTTTTCTGTAATCTTGCGCGAACAGCAGCTAATCGTGCTGAACCCTCTTTACCTGCTTTTTTAGCAAATCCCATATCCTCCATTCCAAATATGGACTTCATACTTTCCATGAGTTCAATCATCTCAGGATTATCAGCAAAATCTTTAATCATTTCCTCTGCTTCCCTTGCTATTTCAGCAGGATTAATAGCACCAGACTGAATCTTTGCCTGAAGTTTTCGTCCAATCTTTTGAATAGTTCCCTGGAGAAATTGCGGATTTTTAGTTAACATTGATATAAGTATATCAAAAGCTCGTGAGGGACTGGACTCAATTTCAGCCATAAGTTCAGGAGTAAATCCAAGCTCCTCAGGATTAATATCACGAACAAGTTCCTCTGCAAATTTTGCCATATGACCTTTCAGAAATTTTTCAGGAATTTTTGGAAATTTCTTAAAAAAATTGTTCGTTTCATCACCCCCTACATGTCCTTCCTCATCACCCTTCAAGTTCTCAAAAAAGGATTTAAAGAAATCTGTAAAACGTCCTAAATCTAGATTCTCAAGACCCTGCGTCATATATTTCTGCCAATCTTGGCTAGCACGTTCAGCCCAATCAGGACGATGACCACCGTCCGTCACAGGAGAAAGTCCTTTCTCAAAAAAGGCACACATTCCAAGAACTCTCATATATTCCAAAATAGCATGCCGTGTATTTTCACTAAGTGTCAGCCAAAGTTCCTGAGAAACCTGTACTCCTGGAAGAACATGAATTGGACTCTTCCCAATTTCTGGAGAAAGTTTATCAATGGATTGTCCGTAGAACCATGAACCGAAGAAATTTAATTGCGCATCTCTACTAATCCCTTTAGCCTCTTTAATTTGGACTGAAAATTCAGGAAAAACACCCTCCATTTCAGATAAATAGGAACTGTATTGAGAATCAAATGAATTATTATTTGATGATTCTGTAAATTCCATTCAGACTAAATATCACTCTGAATGGTCTTTACACTCTTTTGGTTTTTTATTTAGCGCACATTTGGTTTTACCGTTGGAGGATTTACAATACGTCCACACAAAATACATAGGACTTTTAAATATGCCCAAATAGATTTTTTATTATTTTCACTTAAAAGATGCCACTTTGTGTCAAAAATAGCCAGAGCAGGCAAAATCTCATTAAACTTAGTGTTAATTTTTGTTCGTGCAACTTGCTGAACTGTTGCTAGATCCTCATGATTGATAGCTTCAGACAAATCTAGCCAAACATGCTCATGAAATAGATCCAGAATTAGCCGAGGATTAATTTTTTTTGCTCCACGAACTGCTTCAAGGGCCATTTTAACATCTTTTTCCTCTGGGAAAACAACAACTAATTCCTCAAAAAGAGAAATAAGTTGATTTACAAAAACTGTAAGAGGTGATTGCTGTTGACTTAGGGACATTTTCTAAATTTTATTATGTGATTTATCTTTAGATTATTGTCGTGATTGCATCTTAGGAATTCCCATATTTCTTTCCCTTTGGTATGCTTCCATCTGAGCATCAAAAAGTTTCTCTTTTTGAGATCGGTGATCTCCACGATTACTATTTACCCCACCTCCAAAATTTTGTGCTTCTCTTGTACCAACAGCATCTTGACCATTTAAGAAAGAAAAACCATGGTTTGATGAATCTATATCCGTATTATCATAAGATCCATATGCATCATCATAAATTCCCCCCATAGCACCAAACATAAATGGCTGTAAATCATTACCGCCATTGTCCCCACCACTGCCGTGTTGAGGTAGACCACCTTGAGCACTTGCCAAACCTGTTTTTCCATCCTTCATTTTTCGTTCATACAACCAATTCATAACATCAGAATCCGTACGGGGTTCATTTTCACCAGAAATCACAAGTGTTGGAACTTTTTTTAGCCAACCTGGAAGTTGGGGTCTTTGAGGATCTGGATCAACACAAATAAATCTAAATTCTGTTTTATATGGCAAAGTTGATATTTCAGTTAAAAAAGCTTTTGACCATTTGCATTTACTACTATAAAAACAAATATGGATTGGTTGAGACTTGTGCGGGGGCGGAGTTTGTTGATAATTTCCACCTCCACGATTCATCATTGAGACCAATGGGGGATTCCTATAAATCTAGGCCTGTTTCCTAAAATAAACAAAACTCGCAATAGAGTGTTATATTCTGACTACTATGGTGGCAACAACCCTAGCAGTATAAAAAATTGATTAAATTATTTAATCAAGGGACTTGTAGAAAATGGCGACGATGTCAGCAACAATGGCAACAGCTTCAGCTCCAGCTCCTCTCGAGTTTACAAATGTATCTAATGTGGATCCCCTTACAATTAAATTCCGTCTTGCTCCTATTCACGTAAGCTATGCTAATACTTTAAGACGTCTTATTATGACAGCAGTAGAAACCGTAGGATTTCGTGCTGATATGACTCCAGAGGGTACTACAACAGATGTAACAATTATTAAAAATGATACTCCTATGACTAATGAAATGTTAGCCCACCGTATTGGTCTTATTCCTTTGGATGTGCCTGAACCTCTGAAATGGGATAAAGAGGAGTATCTGTTTAAACTTTCAAAGGAAGGTGAGTCCGATCGTGCTGTAGATGTTACAACTGGTGATTTTAAGGTATTTCAGAACACTAAAATTGGTGAAGATACAATTGAGCCACGAGAGATTCCAGCAAATCAATTCTTTAAACCAAATCCAATTTCGGGTGATCATATCCTTATTGCACGACTTCAGCCATCGGGAGCTGAGACGAAACAACGTATTGAGATTTTAGCAAAGGCATCTGCTGGTGTTGGTCGTGAAAATGCTCGTTTTATTCCTACATCACAGTGTTCCTATGAATATACACGTGATGATGATGAAACCCGTATAGCAGCTAATTTTGAGCGTTGGCTAACGATTGCTAAGAAAATTACACCTGGATCTATTGATAAATCGGGTGAACAATACAAGGCCTATGAGCGAGAATTTAGAACAATGGAAATTGCTCGTACCTATCTCCAGGATTCTGCGGGTGAACCTTATAGTTATGATTTTACAATTGAAACCTGTGGAATTCTTAATATTCCATATATTGTTCGGCGAGCATGTGAAGTTGGTGAAACTATGTGCGCCAAGTACGAAAATATTTCCACTGCTGGAAAGGACCTACCTGCTGATTTAAGCGTTAGTCCTACTCCCTCTGAAGGTGATAATAGTGCCCGAATGCTCAGTTTTGACTTTCTTTTCAGAAATCAGGACCACACCCTCGGAAATCTATTACAGACATATATTGAACAAAATATGATGGGCGACGTTGTAACATTTGTTGGCTACAAAGTCCCTCATCCTTTGCGTGATGAAATGTTGTTGCGCATTGCCGTAAAAGACAATGATATTAACACAGCTATTCAATGTGTTGGAAAAGCTTGTCGTGGATGCACAGGTCTATTTCTAAAAATGAAAGAGGCTTGGGCAAGAGCTATGAACCCTGGTGCAGGATCAACAGTAAGTAGGGTGGCTCCTAGTGCCTCTGCCTCTGCATCTGCCTCTGCATCACCTCCCAAGATTCGGCTCACCAAAAAAACTACTGCCCCTGCCCCAGCTTCAGCCTCAGCCTCAGCCTCTACCCCTCTAGGTTAACTTGACTCCGCTCGCATTCTAGTTATCAGGAAAAGTACACGTTGCCAAGGCTGTTTATTTAAATAGTTCCGAACTTCATTCATTCTCACAAAATGCCCCTTAGGCTTTAGAATATTGATAAAAATACCATGAAGCCCATAAACATGTGGACGAAAGTAATCTTTTAGTCCATCAACTTTTATTTTTTTCTTAATATGAAAATCAACATATTGACCATATAGTTTACTCACAACATTCTTCATATCCCGCTCCATCTTCAAAAATCCCTCAACATCTTCAGGAAAATATTTCAGATATTCGCCAATTACTGAAATATCTTCCTTCAGTAAACGCATCATTCGGACATCCTGACGATTCTCAGAATGAAGACGTCGCAGACGACTGTATTCCTCACTTACAAATTTCCAACGCAATCCATTTGAATCACTTAGCATTAGTCCCTGCCAAGTTGGCCCTCGTTCCTTCGCCATATTCTGTAAAGTTTCCTGAATACTTGACACTGTAGAAACTGTATTAGTTGGAAGACTATATCTCATAACATATGAAAGTGATTCATTATTACATTGAAATGTATGTAGGGTAGCAGTGTTACCACTATCATCCAAACGGCTCTCACCGCATAAAATAGTTACAATTTCTGGTTTTTTAACTACTTCTACAAATCTATTCTCAGGATGACGTAGTACTACACTCATAAAACGACTAATAACTCCACTAGACATATCCTTGTGGAGAAATTTATTAATCGCTTCACCCTGTTCATCAATACTCCATGCTTCATCCAAAAGTGTTTTAAATGATTTAGGCGAAAAGAATGTCCCGGTTGCACCAAGACTGCTACGAGATGCTACATAGGTTTTATCATCTCCTGGCAAAGCCCAGAGATTTATCATTGTGCCCTCCATAAATTCTTCCAAAAAATATTCTGTATCACTGCTCGCAGTAAAACTCTGTGTAGCCTCAGATTTTCGTGGACTTACAGCAAGTGGTAGTTTTTTTTCTTTATCCCATACAACCGATCTATACCATTCCAAACCAGTTATTGAAGATATTTCATTATCCGTGCGTACAAGTTTTGTTAGTACAAACTTAGAATAATCATCCTGTCCATCTTTAATATCCATAACATCTTTTGATCCTTCCACTGATGACCAGGAAAGTTTTACTTGCACCATTTTAACTCTAAACAACTATATAAACCTTTTTTAAACCACCTAAGTTATAAAATAGTGAAGACTATTTTATATTAGGAATTGCGAAAACTATTTATATCTAAAAAGCCAAAGGGGTTTTAGAGGACCTTGGTGTCATACGATGGACAATGATGATGAAGGTGTTCAAGTTGCTCCTGATATAGAAACAATAGAAGCTACAACAGCTCAAGCAGAAGCAACTGAAACTGCAGCAAATGCTAAAACTATGGAAGAGATTGACCCTCGTCTATTTATTGAATTAGGTGATCGTGTGTGGATTGAAAGCAAAAAATACGGAAGAATAATTGGCCGTGTATATTTTCGTGAGCCAGACTTGATACGAATAATGCCAGACGGTATTTCAAATAAACTGTATGATTATCCTCGTATTTTTAATGATGAAGAAGACAGATTTGATGATGATCTTGGCGTAGAGGTTAGTTACGTTCTTGAGAAAGCAAAATTTCCATCTTGGGTTGAGCAACAGGATCTGCAGGTGGGGCAGAAGTTTGATGCTTTAACTGCTGATGGAGATTTTGTGACAACCTACAAGATTCATCGTATAGACAGAAATCAGGATGCTGTGGATATTATAGACTCAGAGGGTCAACAACAGAATATAGCATTCGAGTTTGCTGGTATACCACGTGATGCTTTGTTTGCTATTATTCGCATAACTGGCATTGAACTTACTGAGGCTGATACAGGAAGAGTAGAAGGACAGACAGAGATTATCGTTGAACCTGGTGATATTATACCAGAACCTATTGAAGGGAATTTTAGTGAAGGTGAAGTTGGTGTACCGCAATCTTCAGAGGGATTACGAGCTGAAGAAGCCCAAACTCAGGCGCAGACTCAACGTCCTCAAATTCCAGTTTTTAAATTTATTGGATTTGTAGAGCGTACAAAGAAACAGGAATTTATTCAGGAATTACGAGAATCTGAGAGAATTTATCCTGATTCTGTACAGAAAGTTGATGCTCTCAATGATTTACTTAGTATTCTTGATAGAGATGAACAGAAAAATCCCATAAATCAACGGGCCATTCGTATTTTAATGGAGACAATGTTTGCGCTAAAACAGGAAACAATAGCTAGAAGACCAGATGGTACAATTTCTGGGGCAAAAAAACTATCATATCAGTCCTTAATTGATATGTTTCGTCAGGGTCATGTTCCAGTTGGCAGAACTGTTCTAGATTTTGCCCTAAAAATAGTTACAACAGAATATGACTTACTCCTACAAAAAGATGATGCACCACCTGAAGTAACTGAGGACTATTTTACTGAGAAAATTTCAGATATTATTGAACTTGCTGATAAATTTAAAAAACAGGAGGGTGGAAGTGGAAGTGTAGGAATCTCGGCTCAGGAAACAAGTCCAAGATATTATGAAAATATGGCAAATTTTCTTGGTGCTCTTTCACCAATTTTCTCTAGGAATACTAGCCCACCGACATTTGAACCCCAGGTTGATCAGGATTTTCTTCGTAGAAATTTACCTGATAGAATAACTCCAACACTTGAAACAGTGACACAATATTCTTTTCAGAAGGAGGGAGAAGATGTTAGACTAAATCTTGTGGATTTACAAACAGCAGCATATTCATATCGTCGTGTTCTTGGAAAAACGTGGCGAAAGGATGTAAGTCCAGGTGCGCCCAATTCAAAATTTACACTTCTTCCAGCTGAAAGAAGTCATGTTGAGCATTATCTTCTCGTGCCTCTTGATGAAGGTGTCTCTTATGGTTCAACACGTTCAGGGAGTTTAGCATATGATATGGCTAATTCAATCACACCTCCAACACCATTTTTCAAACTACTAGAACGCTATGGGGATCCACAGGATATTCCATCAGCAAATAGTATACTTATTTTAAATCCGACAGGTGGTTCCATGGGTAATATTCAACTTGCTGACTATATCGCAGCACAACGTCTTCAGGGCTATGGGCTTGGAGATTTTGGACCAATCTTAGTAAATCTTGGACTTGATAAAGCCGAGTATTCAAAAGATTTAGCAGGAGTACTTGATAAGAAAATCCGCTTGGCTCAAAATTCCCTAAAAAGTATGCTTGGTGTACTTCGTGAAAGTCTTGCAACTGCTGAGCCAACTGAAGATATCAAACATTCCATAGCTCCTTCTCTAAAAGTCCTGAAAGAGGAAGGTTTTGATCGCCTTGAAGAAAAACTACGTACTGAGCCACTTATATCAGATGCCCTTTCAAGATTTTCACTTACTAATCCCGCCTTAAAATCATCAGATCTTGCTCAAATAACTTTCCTGATGAACACATTTAGCGATTATATGTTAGCAACTCTAGGTCAACAAGCAACCCATATAGCCGTGGAACGTTTCCGTGCTATTCGCTCTATTTTCTTGCATTCCCTGAATGAAAGTATTCGTAGAAAAGCAGCAGAAGAATTTCATGGAGAAGCACCCGTTCCAAATAAGTGTGTCCATGTTGCCAAAATAAATACTATCAGGAAAGTTGACGATGAACAGGAACGTTATATACTTTTAGCAAAACTATTAACAAAATTTCAAGGAGCTCGTTATGAAAATTATATTGAATGTTCCCTATGTAATAAACACCTTATGTGTGTACATGAGCGCCTACAAATCCAGGCATTTTTAAGTCCTCGTGATAGAGAACAACTCACAAAAGAACTATATCTGAATTTTTCTGGAGGTCAATTCCATGGTAAGTTTATTTGCCGAAATTGTGGACAACCAATAACAGAAATTCCCTATGATAGTAATCTTGAATTTGACGATCAAGGGCGTCCTATGATGGGACGTTCTGTCATAACAGATGCTCCAAGTCAGGAAGACACATTAATGGCAGTATTAGGAGCTCCAGTTGGTAAAACACCTGAAATATCATTTGATGACCCTGCTGAAAATGATATTTATCGTGTTCTCAAAGAATTATGTGATCGTTTAGGTATTTACATGGATTCAAAGGGTTATCGTAGAGTCATTGACCGTGTAAAAGCACCTCTAATGGTCCGCGAAGCAGATTATCGCAAACGCTTTGGTTCCCTGACGGCTGCACAGAAAAGAGAGAGAAAGATTCCTGAATTAGCAGTCTATCGTTCTGCACAACTTGTGCTATTAAGTGGAGCACTCTTATTAATTGAAATACAGACGCACATTCCAGATTATGTTATTCGCACAGCAATAGTTGGCTGTCAGGCAGGATTTACAGGATTTCCTATTGGAGAAGAAACAGATAAAACAGCAGTGAATTATATGGGCTGTGCTATAGCCTCCATTAAGAAAAAACAATCTCCTTGGACTGAAACAGGATTTTTATCAGTGGCAAATGAAGTCCGCCGAGCTGCTAATATTTCGGATCTCCTTATGAAAACTCTTAGTGCCCTTCTAACAACAGATGCGACCATAAAGATAAAACTTCAGGAAAAAATAAAATATTTGGATTTTACAAAACAACAGCAACAAGGACTTCGTAATAAGGATGAAGTTCCTGATAAGTTTCTACCCTCACTTTTTAATCCTGCTGGATCAGTAGAAGATACTGCCGCGGCTGTAGCAAGACCAGTTGTTGCCGATGCAGCAAATGAATTGGAAAAAGTGCGAGCCTGGATAATAGAAGCCCATGCATTGGCTAAAAAAACGGCTGTTCTCATTCGTGGAAGCCCCTATCAGGAAACAACATGCTGTCTATCAAACATACAATATCCAAAAAATTTTTGGCTGTCGGCCAGTGATTTACCAAAACTTAAGCCACGTACAATTATTCCACATGATAATACACCGTTTCTACAAGTCCACTTCATTCCTCGCATTTTAGCCCAGATTAGCGTAAAACCTCAAGAGGAATTTTATCATCGTCTATTTTTGAGTGCTTGTTTTCGTGGTCAGCACAAGGGTTTATCACATCAGGTAGGATTGACAAATAGATGTAGATGGTGTGGTTTTCAATTTCCTGCTAATCCAAAAGATATTATGGTTGATGAGGAGGGAAAACTTGCCTTGGAAGAACAGCAAATTGAAACAGGTTCCAAAGAGTTTCAGGAACTTTTGGATAGTATTCATATTGCCTATCAGGCCGAACAGATTGTTCAACAACCACTTCCAGATTTTGATGGTATTTTGAAGGATTTTGGTGAGATTGAACCAGCTCCATTAGCAAATTGGAAGGAGGTCTATTTTGAAACTCTGCGTCTTCTAAAATCTTTGCCACCGAATGCCTCACCTGAGGATGTGGCGATACAATTAGCTACTATTTCATCTACTGCGTCTGAAGCAATTGAAGATGTTCATGCTCGCCTTAAAAAACCTAGCACTCAGGAAATATTGGCAGATATTTCCAGGCAAAATTGGGGAAATTTTCTATCAATTCTAGAACAATACTTTTTGATCCCAGCAAATCGTTTGGTTACAAATTTTGAAATTGAAAAAATGCGTGTGCCAATTGAATATAATCTAAGTTTTGATCATTTAAGAACTATTGAGGAGAATATTTTAGCACCTGAACTTGCAATTGTAAATAGACTCAAAGGACAAATGTCGGCAAAGGTTGATACACCTGCTGCGGCAATGGTTGAAGCAATACGAAGGAAACTGGCATTTTTTGTGGATCAACTTCGTCAACTTATTGAATTTAAAAATCGTATTACACCACGAATGGTACCAGGTACAAATAAAACAGTAGATTATATACAAAAAATATGTTTATATGGAGTTCTTGCTACTCTTTTTTCTGAACAGATTGGATTTGGAGGAATGGCCATGACACAAACTATAAATCCAAGAATTTTATTAGAATTTATTGAAATGACCTTACTAAAATACAGTCAAGAACGATTATCATTTAGCGATCAAGATATAAAGAATTTAATTGAAATTCGTAATGAAAAAGAGAGACAGACATTTATCAAAGATTTTGATGTACTTGATGATGAGATGCGCAGGGTTGAATTAACGAAAAAATATTTGGGGATTGGTAAGTGGGCATTCGGTGCTTCAAAAGCTGTTTATGCATATGATCCTGAACAATGGGACCGAGAACAAGGAGAGCGAGCAAAAGCTGGTATTTCGGATTTTCCTGGTATGGGACCTTACGAAAGTATAGCTCCAGGAACTGAAGGACGGCAATTTACTGAGGACGGTGCTTTTGGTGATAATGGTTTTTATGATGATGTTAATGGAGGATATGATAATGATCAAGTAGCAGAGGATGATGCCTGAAAATGCCTAAAATAAAATACGAGAATATATGTGAATGTTTATAATTGGTCTAAATTACCTCAAGATGCCTTAGGGAATGCGCCTTCTTCTGTATTCAGGAATATTATACTTAGCAGGTGTAGCAATAATTTTAGCACTTAAGCCAACTTTAATGTTTCGTGAAGATGGTGGATGGAAAGAATTTGGAATTGGTAGAAATCCAGATAAATACACGTGGTTTCCATTCTGGTTTTTTGTGATAGTTTGGGCAATCATTAGTTACTGTATTATTTTAATTTTGGCTTCAATTGGAATATTACCTGGTATTGATTTACGAGCAAACGGTTCTTTTAATAATAGTCGCAATTTATCTAAAAATATGTACAATGTGAAAAATGAGATTCTTCCAGTTGTAGAAGCTAATGAATTTTTGGATGGTGATGAGGGAGAGGGAGAGCCAGTAGAAACTAGTGAACCATTTGAAACAACCGAACCCACTGAAACAGAAATAGATACTGAAATGAGTCCTTTTCAAAAACTCGAGGAGTTAGAAGTTACTGCTCCTAAATCCAATAGTCGTTCTACGGTAAGAGGACGTCGTGTAGCCCAACCTTTAAATCTTAAGAAAGGTTATTATATTCTTAATACAAATACAACACGTTCATCAGGTGTTCCCAAATATATTTACCTAGGCCCAGAGGCACCTCGTGTACTTTATCGCTAATTCACTGTTTCACCTCCTCTTCGGGGAGGAAGGGTGAGCGCAAAAGCCAGCCATAGTGTTAAGTGCTGATTTGTAATATTTTAGATCTAACATATAATATTTTGAGTATTTCCAATAACTGATGAAAAAAGTACAGCAAAGAAAATATAATATGCTGCACTAATTCCAAATAGAGCGGGATTCTGAGCTTCTAATGCTTCCAAAGTTCCCTGACGAATATCAACTAAACGAGTATTATTTGCTGAATTCATATTTGATAATTTTCCTAAATTCTTAAATGTGGAATAACTATGTGGGACTAATAGTGTTTGAAAGGCAGATGCCACAGGAACACGAAAAAATTTAATATTATTAATGCCCATAAAAAGAAGTGCTAAAAAAGGACCTGGGATTGCCCCAAAAAAAGCAGGTCCTGGGCTTATATTTCCGCAAATTACAGCCTGATTAGCAAGGCCCATTGAAAATCCGACTATGAGAATAAAAAGTGGTATTCCAAGCCAATATATGAAGCTAAAAATCATCGCTGGAATATTACCCTTAAATACAAAGAGGGCAAAAACAGCAACAGCCGTAAGAGTAGCAAACGCAAAAGTAATTCCATAACTTTGGGAAGTTTGGGAATCTCCTCGCTTCCCTGACTGTTCTTGTTGCCCTGACTGAGAAGTTGACATCCTCTTTTTACTGTAGAGGATAATCCTTCAATGTTCCCTCATTTTTATCACAATCAACCTTTTCAGTTACATAGGAATAACAAACACCATTTTTATCCTTATAAACCGTTTTTTCTACATTTGACGGACTAGGGTATCTAAAAACAATTTTATCAAGAGGCTTAAGCAAATAAATACCTACAAATCCCAACACCAAACCTATAATAAAAGGTATTAGACGAAAATGACTAAACATTTTGTTTCTATTCCTATTTTCTATAAATAAGTCAGAACTTTTATAAAGTTAGCTAATAGATAAAATATAAATAAAATAAAAATGTTATGGGATATCTTAAAAGATGAACGATTTAGCATAATGTTTAGTTTTATATTGGGCCTTGGAATTTTAGCCGTTTTACGTCCAGCATGCGATAATGATAAATGTGCTAAAATAAAGGCACCACCAGTACCCGACTTTGATGGTAAAACTTTCAGAATAGGTGATTCTTGCTATAAATTTAAAACAAAAACAAAGGATTGTCCTGCTGAAGGATTTATTGAGTCTTTTGCTGAAGATAATGCTCAACTAGCAGCCATACAAAGTGGAAAAAGACTAAATAAATTACAATTATATGGTACTGTTTGCGGTGAAAATTAACTGTATATTTTTGGATAAATAAAGAGAATGGCGGCTAGTGCTGGTACTTTAATTAGTGATTTAGATTCAAATCCTCCGGCCTCAGATGATAATCAATTTGTTCAAAGAATTTTGGCGGAATTGAATCAACCATCTGCTTCCAATCCAGTTAGTGTTCCACCAGGTACACTTTCAGGAGGAATGGCAAGTGGTGGTATTATTAATAGCCCTAATCCTAATACCATGGCTCCAATGACAATGGATCCGAATCCAGCTCAGGCTCATCTGATTGGCAAGGATACTCCGAGTCCTGCAGATTTTGCTCGTATGATGTACCAAGGTCAATCTGCTGGCTCTCCTGTTGGCGGTATGCAAGTCTCCATGTCACCACCAATGGGAGCCTCGGCATATGGTACTGCTCCATTAGCCCAAGCTCAGGCCCAACTCCAGCCTCAGCTTGTTTATCCTCCACAACAGGAGAGTTGGTGGCAGAGCCTAACAAATGGATTGGTAGGTCAATTAAAATTACCCCTTCTTGTCGCTATTGTTATTTTTATAATGAGTTTACCCGCAGTAAATCTTCTCCTTTCTCACTATGTACCGTTCCTTGTTAAAGCGTCTGGCGAAATGAGTTCTGCAGGGCAAATTGCCAAAGCACTTGGAGGCGGTGTACTCTTCTGGATACTTTATAAAGTTATAATTCCTCTTGGTTCAGGAATATCCAAATAAGTTTGATAACATTTTAGGAAACGCCATAGATTAATAGAGATATTGGCTAAGATGAAATTATCTGAACTAACATCTATGAAGTTTGATGATATAACCAAGAATATAAGTGTTGGAGTTCTAGGTTTATGGGCAGTATATATTCTATTAATAAGAGGTGTAGTAGGTATTCTTATTTCAGCAAGTATAGGTCTACTAATAGCTTCTTTTGAAAAGCGTATTGAAATAATAGCTGCTGGTACAGTTATTCTAAGTTTTGTTATTCTACAGGCAATGAAAACATTTAGAGTGCTAGAATTTTACACAAATGGTGGTACTGGGTCGGAAATAGCGAAACGACTTGCTAAGATTGATGGAATGGGAGCAGTTAGAGCAGAAATGCCTGATTTTAGCCAAGGTGCCCCAGCCAATATTACAAAACCAATCAGTGTTGAGGGATTTGAAGATGTATCAGCACCGTCCTCTAAACCTGCTCCTACTAAGACAGGAACACCTGTGAATCAAATATCAAAAGATTTACAGGAACAGGTCAATCAGGCATTAGCTGCTGCTGGATTAAATGGCAATAAAGTTTCTAAGAATGAGAAACCTGCTGAGCCAAAACCTGTTGTACAGCCCTTTCAATCCGAGTCATCAGGACTTTTTAAGCTTGGAGAAATTCCAACTGAATCACGAGATGGCCCAATGATAGATGCTGGAAGTACGTTTATGAAAGCTATATCAGCACTAGATCCTTCTCAAATAAAATCAATGTCTGAAGATACTGCTAAAATGGTAGATGCTCAGAAAAACTTAATTGGATTACTAAATACAATGAAACCTATCATTCAAGATGGTTCAAAACTCCTGACGACATTTTCAGGAATTCTAGGTAAAGAAGGTGGAAATAGTGTAGGTCAGTTACAATTAGGTCAGATGGCAAAGTAGAATCTTTCCTGAAATAATATTGTTTTTTTGAGCTATTGGAGCTCTTGGAGTCCTATTAGTGCTGTAATTTAGTAATGAAAATCCTATAGTAATAGTTTCATTATTATATAAGGAATATTAGGTATTTATACTTTTAAGAAATGAAATGTCCGCCTGGATTTGTATGTATTGATTCGGTAATAGGTGGTGTTTTACTAGTCATAGGGATAATTATGTGTTTTTATCTAGTTTTTTACATGATGACTATGCGCCTTGGTGGTAATGATAGACCTATAATTATACATCAAGCAGGAGGAATGACGGGATCAGCAGGTGGTCCACAAGTTCCAGTTCCAATTCCTACTGAAAATAAATATGCCCGTGCTCCCCAGCCCCTGAAAGATTGGATGGCACCACCCGAATTTCCGCCAAGAGGTGGTATTGCGTCCATACCAATTAACATACCAACTCAAGGACTCCCCGAGTCTTTCCACACAGTTGGTGTCATTAATGTGGACGGAGATCCATGGCCAATCTATGGACGACGTACAGGAGGTTCTTCCGACAGATGGAATTATTACACACGCAACAATACATATAATCCTGTCCCACTTCCTATTCGTTCTCAACGACGTGATTGTATGGACCAAGTTGGCTGTCAGGAAATATTTTCTGGAGACCAGGTTGAAGTCAGTGTTCTGGGAAAAGTCGGTAAAGTGAATATTTACCAATCAGACGGACCAAAATACATTGCTGGGCTATTTTGAATAGTTTGAATACTGTCTGAATGAGTAGGTAGAATGGCTAATCAACAAAGATGTCCAATGGGAGCTTTTCAGGGACCACAACAACTAACAGGACCAATTTCACAAACACTCCTTAGACAAATTGAAAGTAGAGACAAACCTTTTTTAATAGATATAGAACCAAAAGGAATTCGCCCAACAGTTATTAAGGACCAATATATTGCCGAAAGTTATAATAATTTCGTGGAAATAGATGGTTTAAAATACAATCTTTTTTCACTAATTTCTATTTATAATCCAATTCACACAGGATATATTGTTCCCCAACAGCCAGCAAATCTATCGCCTACTGCCGAGTTAATTTTAATAGCTATTTCACAATCAGCTCCTCAGAAAGTTGCCTTACTATGTTTTCCCATTTTTACAACAAATAATACATCTGCCTACTCATCTTATCTTGATCAGCTATGGAATCCCGAGGCTAAAATTGCCAATCTTCAAACACTCTTCATGAATTCATCCAATGACACCTCTACACAGGTTTCAATTAATTATACAATATGTAAATCAAACCCAATTAGTGTTTACGTATTTCCCATCGGAATTTCAGTACCATCAGCAAACTGGCAAAAACTCATTAATGTAACGGGCTCTCCAAAAAACTTTCTATCAAACAATATTCTGAATATAAATGTGAGTCAACCATCACTCTTGACTGTTACATCGGATGATTTTAAAAACCGCTTTGTCTATTATAGTAAATCACCAGGACTACGAGGTAAATTCAACGGGTCCGTTTGTCCAGCTTATAAAACAAATGAATATAAGTGTGTTCCTTTTGATCGTATTAGGGATTTACAGGGTGACAATGTAGTTTTAGATGGAGCTCCAACTCTTGCCGATAGACTCACTAGACAGGATGAAGCAAAGTCCCAAGCTATAGATAGTGTAGGAGGTTCATCTACAAATCCCGAAACTGGAATTACAATCGCAGCCATAGCAGGAGCATCAATTGGTGCGTTACTATTAATTTGGGTGGCAAGTACTATTTCAAAAACAATGGATTAATCAACTCTTCCACCTCCTAATCCCTTACCCGCCAAATCCTTGTTTATAAAAAAATTCCATGTCTTACTACCTCCATCAATTGTTTTAGTAGGTTGTTTGGTATTTATGGAAGGAGCAACGGGCTTAAACTCATTTCCATCACAAGCATTTTTTGGATTCCAGGACCAAATATTACCCAGGCTTGGAATATCAAAAGGTAGGACTGGCACAGTGGTCTGTGGCTTGCCCTCTTCACTTATTGTCGCCTCTCTTTCCACATTAAGTTGATTTCTTCTTCCATCATTACCTAAACCATCAGCACCCTCTCCAGCACTCATTTTTGTAGCCAATTCTGAGTAAAGACGAATTTTTGTACTAGTAATTTTACGATTGTTTCTCTCAATATACAATTGTACAATTAGTAATAACATCATCACACCTACTACTGGACCTGTAGTGATTGCCCACAGGATTAGTAGAATAGTTCCTATACGTATGAATAAATTGTCTAAAATTAGTAAAATTGAGTCTGGTAGATATGGTGATCCAATAAATAAGACAAAAATTATTAAAAAAGATGCCCAGGTCAACATTCTTCTAATATTCCCCTACTACTAGTCTGAGATGAACAGAGTTGAATACTAAGTTGCAGTGGAAGTGGCAGCGGCAATATTTGGGTACAATATCAGTTTAAATTATCTTTACTATATTTAAAAAGTATATGGCACTTCTTCATCAAACAAATCGTGTTTTAACATCAAAAGGCTATGCTCTTCGTAAAGACTTTCTGTCTCCTGCTCAAACTCAAAAAATTCGTCAGGAATTGACAGTTGCTCCTGAAGTTCCTGAAAAATATAATAAGGGTATTACTCATTTTCCTATTTATTCTGAATCTGACACTCGTTTCTATGTTCCTCGGCAGTGGGGTTATGATAATTTTGGAGAACCGGAAGTAAATACAGTACCTGATGGCCAGGATTTACCTGAACTAGCCGTACAATTCAATGGGACGCCATATAATTATCAGGAACAAATTGTTTCAAAATTTATAAATTCTGGAGCCTGTGGATTAATATGTGTACCATGTGGCCGTGGTAAAACTTTTATGGCACTTTATACTGCTCTTTGGATTGGTAAACGATTCTTGGTTGTAGTAGATAAGGAATTCTTAATGAATCAGTGGTGCGATGAAATCAAAGCATTTTGTCCAGGAGTACGTGTTGGAATTCTTCAGGGAAATAAGATTCAGGTTGAATCCTCGGATTATGATTGTACAATTTGTATGTTACAATCTGTTTATCCAAAGGAGTTCCCGCAAGGATTCTTTAAAGATTATGGATTCACAATCTTTGATGAATGTCATAAATTGGGAGCACAGCAATTTAGTCGTGTTCTTGCTAAAATACAGACTAAATTTATGTTAGGACTTTCGGCAACACCTGATAGAGATGATGGGCTAACAAGAGTTTTTGAATGGTATATAGGTCGCCCTGTTTATCAGGAAAAAGTACGTGATCCAGATCCAACTGTCGTGGTGCGAGCTGTCTGGTTTCGTTCAGATGATGATGCCTATTTATCTTTGCCAACAGATTGGAAAGGGGATATAGTAACAGCACGCCTTCTTGGTCAAATCTGTGATTTTCGCCCTCGTATAGAACGGGTCATAGAGATTATTAAGGATATTTGTAAAGATAGTAGGCGACAATTACTAGTTCTCAGCGAGAGAAAAGAACTTTTAGCTGCATATGAGGAGGGTATTTTGGCTCAGAGGACTGAGGGAGATCAGGAAATAATCTCACCTTGGAAATTACGAGTAGGTTACTATGTAGGTGGTATGAAAGATGAAAAACTAAAAGAAAATGCTTCAGGGGCACAAATTTTACTTGCTACCTATGCTATGGCATCGGAAGCCCTAAACATTAAAACTCTAAATGCAGTTATTTTGGCAACACCGCGAAAAAAGATTGAACAGAGCACAGGTCGTATTCTTCGTCTTCGTCCTGAGCAGAGAATTGTTGAACCTATTATTTATGATATTATTGATCAACATGATACATATGTAAGACAATGGTGGGTTCGTCAGAGATACTATAAACAATGTACTTACACTATTGAACATATTGGACGAACGCCACATTCAAAAGAATCCCACCAAAATGAATTAGTAGGTTGTGCTATACAACTGACATTACCCATCAATGTTTAGTTCTTCATCTGTTTTTCCTTTGTAGCATTAGGAGGAGGCAAAGGATTTGAAGCCTGTTTTGCCTTCGTGTTTGATTTACTACCACGGACTTTACGTAAAATTCTTCTAAGTACACGGGAAGTACTACGTCTGCTACGACGGCCACCTCGTGTCGGCCCTACACATGCTTGATTATAGGACTTAGCATCATAGTGATTTTGGACTAGAATTGCTGGATTTGTAGGTGGTGGGTTGGGCATAGGCAGATTAGCATAACCAGCCGTAGGAGCATAGTATGCAGCTGTTGTTGTATCGCCAACATGGTAGCGATTTTCAATACCATTTGGTGGTGAATTCACCTGACCAGCAGTTAATCCAGCAGAAGCTGGATTAGAATATTGATATGAACCACCACCACCTTGGGTATATGGAGGTGGGAATGCCTTTACTGCTGTTCGTAGAGGAAGATCATTGGCGCCCATACTAGCAGCTTTAGCAGCATTCAAATCTGCCAAACCAGGTGTTCTTGGATCAGTAGGTTCGCATGGTGTTTTCTGAAATTGGGCAAATGCTGCTCCCACAGCATTGTTGCCAAAAGGCCATGAGGTAACCGATCCAAGACCATCATAGCGACCACCTGTCATTGCCAGACCGGGAAGACCGCCACGAGGGCCGCTAAATTGCCGAGGATCTACCCAGGATGCGGAGGCCAGAGGTGTACCAGCACAGTCCTTTCCTGGGCCTGGATAAGGTGTGTGTATTTGATTACCAGAATTAACTGATGTTATTTTGCCTCCATAAGAAGATGTTGCGTCAGACCAACCAGCGCCACGGATTGTTCTGCGACGACGATTACGCACTGAACGATTTTTTCCTTTCTTTTGATTACGACTATGACTGCCACTACCACTGCGAGCCATTATATCACCCTACTAATCCTTTTTGTTATTTTGCTGGACTAATAAAAAAGTGTTGTAGGGCGAAATAGATGTTCCATCAGGCATCATACGCATAATTTTAAATTTATTAAATTCTGAAC
>Ga0214923_10001474_pt1 | contig 33337 bp, 34 predicted proteins | sample LL1510_MetaG_FD_177993 | JGI IMG/M metagenome (GOLD analysis project Ga0214923, IMG submission 177993) | Freshwater microbial communities from Lake Lanier, Atlanta, Georgia, United States - LL-1510 | ecosystem: Environmental > Aquatic > Freshwater > Lake | place: USA: Georgia | collected...
GTAATGATGGATCTAAAATAAAATTACCTTCTTCGTTTTTAGAAATAAATTGAGATAGATCTAAGTGATCTTCTCTTCCACTTTCAGACTCAGGTTTTAGTGTAACCACCATCGTAAATTTTTCTCCAATTTTTGTTTCAATTTCAGATAAACTGATCCCACTTTTATTTTTGTTTTCTACAATATATACTCCATTGCCATTTAAATTTTGCGCAAGGATCATTCCGATTGTTTCTCCTCCAGTTAAAGATTTTGATTGTTCAGGACTTAAATATACAGGCTCGTTAATTGGATTTGTATCAGATGACTTCACTAAAATTGCCTTTTTTTCGTAGGATTTTTCTGCTGAAGTTTGAGGAACTGGGGTTGGTGTTGGTTCAACATTACTTGCAAAAGGTGTTTCTTGTGGTGCAACTCTTAATTGCTCTGTTTTTTTATTAGTCTGGTTAATAGGAATTTCTCTTGCGGATGACTGAATGTAACTTGATCCGGCTATTAGAAGAGCAATAGTTAAACCTGAGATAGCAACTCCCAGATGTGTTTTTATTTCTCTGGAGGCTGCTTCTTTAAAGGTTTTGATTCTCTCTTGAAGCTCGTTACCTACTTCTCGGGTTTTTTTCTTAGCGTTTTCTATTACACCTGTTATGGTGTTTAAAATTTGTTCTTGAATTATTTTTTGCTGCTCTTCGGACAACTCAGCTAAATCTCCTTCAATTTGATTAGCAAGTTTTCCTAGCATGTTTTTTGGTCTTGGGATGGTTATGACCTCTTTATTTAAGAGTTGGGCTACTCCAATATTGATTTTATCTAAGTCAGATTGTTCGATGGAAGAAATATCTCCGCCTCTTATTCTCTGAATGCCTCTTCTAGTGAGATCCCCAATTCCTCTTACTTGGTTATTTGGAATTATCGCATTTGAATTTTCGCCGGATGTATTATTAGAAGGGTTTGAGATGTTTCTATCTACCACGTCCCCCGCTTCTCTTTGATTATTTATAATTTCTTCCTTAATATTTTGTTTTATCCGAGGATTTTTAATGATATCTTGTTGAACTCCCCTTAAATATCCCCTAAATCTGTTTTGAGGAGCTCTCTCTGTTACTGGGGTGTCGTTTGAGGGTTTCTCTACCCCTGCTCCAGGAGAAGTATAGATTGGTTCATCGTTATAATTATCAAATTCAAGCTTCGATCTATAATCAGGTGAAATAGGCATAACTAAATATTTTCATTGATAGAGGTTAAAGTCAAGGAAATTAAATTTGATATAAATCGTGAGACCCAGATTCTCTTTGTCCTGCAGGAGTTATTGCAACAAACTTAGCATTTTTTTGAAGCTCGGGGATATTAAATGCTCCTGAATAAGAAAGACCTGATCTAAGACTAGCTCCGATTTTGTCCATCATTTCAGTAAGACTGCCTTTATATAGAACTGCCCCACTCACCCCCTCAATATGTTTTAAGTAGTTTGGGTCTTTTTTTAAATTTTCTAAATGTTTTTCTTTTTGCTCTTCAGATGTTGATCCGAAGTATTTTTTATATTTTTTTCCTTGATGTTCTATAATTTCCCCTGGAGCTTCGTCACATCCTGCAAGCATGTTCCCAAGCATAACAGCACTTGCTCCTGCAGCTATCGCTTTAACAATATCGCCTGAGTTTTTAATTCCCCCATCGGCAATTAGAGTTTTTCCAGACTCTTTAGCAGCTTTGGCGGCTTCAAAAATAGCTGTCAGTTGTGGAACACCGTGACCCGTTTCGATTCTAGTTGTGCAAATTGATCCAGGACCAACACCCACTTTTACAACATCTGCCCCACTCTCAAATAAATCTTTAGCAGCTGTATATGTTGAAACATTTCCAGCAATTAACGTGACTTCTGGAAAAGCATTTTTTATTTCTTTAGTGACAGTTAAAACTCTTTCCATATGTCCGTGGGCCACATCAATAACTAAACAATCTACCTTTTTTTCCACTAAATTTTTTGCTCTTTCCATGTAATCGTCTTTAATTCCAATAGATGCTCCCACTTTGACATTTTCTTTTTTAACCTCTGTGAGCATTTCAATTTGCTCTTCTCCCGAATTGAATCTTGGTAAAATTGCAATTCCGCCTAATTTACCTAACGCAATTGCCATTTTAATTCCAGTTACAGAATCCATATTAGCCGAAATAATTGGTAAGTCAAAAACTAATTTTTCTGATAATTTTGTTTGAAGAGAGACGTCAGATCTAGATTTGACTTGAGATCTTTGTGGGATAAGTAGAGCGTCATCGTAAGAATAGGTTGTTTCTAAATGCACGATATTAAATATAGTTTTAAAAAATTAAAAAGTCAATGAACTTATTTAACTAAATCTAAATCTTTAATGTTTTTGATGGCATTCTCAATCATTGCAACATTTAAAAGAATTGAATTATCAGTAATTTTATTCATCACTATTTGAGTATAGCTTCTAAATAAATTAGCTTCTAGTTTTTCTAACTCTTCTTGTGAAATTTGTTGTCTGTTACCAATTATTTTATGGAGCTCGTCTAATTTTGTTTCTAAATTAATTTGTGCTTTTTCAAGAGTTTCTTGACTTAGTTTTGAAGGAGTTTCTTTAAAAGAAAGTTGAAGTAAAGTTTTATTAAGTAAAGTATTTAAGCAACTAACGCTGAAATCTTTGTTGTCTAAATCTTCTCCTGTTTGTACACTTAGTTTTTTGATAACTTTTTTTAAATCAACTAGTTGAGTAAGATCTGAAAAATCAATTTCTTCTCTTGGTTTATTAGCTTGTTCTTCTATTACTGTAAATATTTTTTCGAAGCTGTTTGGGGTTTCAGGTTCTGAGCTTTTCATTCTTGATTATTGGAATAAATTATCTACTTTTTCAACCATTTGTTGTAAGTATTCTCTACTTACAGGCTGTCCCGGTAGTGTTAACTCTATTTCAGCTCTAGTACTATCAATAATTGTCCATAAAGTATAGTTTTTGTCGTAAGTATCTAGGAGTCCTCTGTTAGATAACTCTTTTTTATAATTATCTTCTAGGTTCTCAAAAAATTTACTTTCATTTTCTAGATCTATTCTTTCTTGACTCTCTAGCAGTGACATTAAACGTTCTCTATACTGAGAAACAATTTGTTTATTTACTTCTTCTAATGGAATTTGTGGAATTTTTGCACCTTCTATATTCATATAATTATTATGCTTGAAGTAAATTTTAAAGTCAACAATTAGTTTTGAATAAGTAGAGATTTAATTGGTTCAAATGATTTTCGGTGAAGGTTTGAGGGGCCGCACCTTTTAATAATCTCAATATGTGCGGCCGTCCCATAACCTTTGTGTTTTTCAAATTCGTAGATTTTATATTCTTCAGTCTTTGAATGCTCCTTCATTAAGTTATCTCTATAAACTTTGGCAATGATTGAAGCTGCTGCAATACTTAAAGAAGTATTATCGCCCTTGATTAAACTTTTTTGAAGACTCTCCTCTACCCCCTTAATTTTAAAAGCATCTGTTAATACAAAATCAATCTGTGAGTTATTTTTAGCTGCTAAAAAATTTTCTAAAAAAGAATTATTTGTAGACTTGGCAATATTTATTTCATCGATTATTTGATTTGAGGTTTCTTGAATATGAAAAAAATAAGCATAATTTTTAATAAATTCGCTCAGTTCTTCTCTCTTTTTTTCAGTTAATTTTTTTGAATCTTTTATTTGCGAAATTGTTTTAATTTGTTCTTGTTCTTTTAATTCTGTAAGTTTTTCTGTATCAAAAACTACAATTGCTGTAACAAGTGGTCCTGCAAGACATCCTCTGCCTACTTCATCTATTCCACCGATGAATCTAATAGACTTTTCTTGGCTTAGATTAAGCTCGTAGTCCATTAAGTTCATTAATAGCTGCTTTCACTTTTTCTATGGCTTCTTCTATATTTAAGGCTTCTATTTGTCCTCCGGCAGCTTTAGGATGCCCTCCTCCGCCTAATTTTTGGGCAATTTCTCTGACCACAAAGTCTGAACCAGCACATGTTCTAAAACTTAAATTGAATTTATATGCTTCTTTTTTATCTTGAACTACCGAGAAAGTAAATTTTGCTTTTTCGATGTTTCTAATGTGCATGGCTCCGTTTGTAATTTCGGCAAAATCGTCTGCAATACCCTTCTCTCTTCTTTCATTCATAGTCAGTGTGGTATATGCATAATCCGCACCTTTTTCATATTTTAAGTTGTTTAAATAAATTCCAGAAAGTATAAACTCTTCCATAGCTTTATTACTTTCTAAATTCTCTATAGTATCGAAATACCCTTTTTCTCCATAATTTTTGATGTAACTGGCAACTAGTTCAAGGCTCATTAAGAAGTTTCTATCTCTAAATCTTAAGAAACCTGAGTCACCAAGAAGACCTAGAAGTAAAAAATCAAATTCTCTTTGTGGAATTTTTACTCCCCTTTCTTTATAAAGGTTATACACAATGGTTGAGGAAGACATGAAGTCTGTTGAAATAAAATTTAGTTTATCTTCAATTGGAGGTATAACATGGTGATCTAAAATAGCTTGATCTACAAATGAAGGTAATTTGTATTCATTGTTTCTGGTACACCTTGAAAAATCAGCAAAATCAATGGAAATTGCTAAATCCCCTTCCTTGTATTCGAACAAACTTGGGTCAATAATTTCAAATTTTTCTTGTAAATCTTTATTAATCTCTAGAAGTAAATTTTGAGAAGGTTTGTCTGCGGAAAGTATAATTATTTCTGCGTTACTATTAAAGTTTTTTAAGTAACTTGAGATTCCAAAATTTGCTCCTGCTGAATCAAGATCTGGAGATTTATGAAAAAACAAAATAATTCTTTGAGCGTTTTTAATCTTCTCGTTAAAAGGTTCTACAAATTCTGAAATTGTTTCTGCTCTATTTTTAACTGGATTTGGGTCAGCATTAACTGTCATTTTATTCTTCTTGAGAGATTATATTTTCTAGTTCTTCGTTTACTTCCATAAAGGCCGCACCAACTAGTTTATCGTCTGAGTCTAATCTAATAAGTCTAACGCCAATAGTTGATCTTCCTTGCTCAGGAATTTCTCTATACTCTAGTCTAATAATCTTACCAGATTTAGAAGCTAACAGAACATCGCTTTCAAAATCTTTAGCTGCAACTCTAGCTGTAACTACGTCTCCAGTTTTATCTGAGACTTTGTAAGTAATAATTCCAGATCCTCCTCTAGTTTGAGCTTTATACTCATCTAGAGGTGTTTTCTTACCGTAACCTTGCTCAGTTACAACAACTAAACATCCATCGTTTTGTGCTTTTGTAATAATATCCATTCCAATTAATTTATGTTTTGGAAGAAGTCTGACTCCAGTAACTCCTGAGGCTGCTCTACCCATTGGTCTAGCATCATCTTCGTGAAATCTAATTGATTGTCCTTTATCTGAAACCAGGATAACGTCATCACTCCCACAAGAAAGTTTAGCTGCAATTAATAAGTCTCCATCGGTTAAGTTGATGGCAATAATTCCGTTATTTCTGATGTTTGCAAAGTCTGAGATAGGTGTTTTCTTAATTTTTCCTTGTGAGGTTGCAAGCACTACGTAACAATCTTTTTCGTCGAAGAAGCTGTTTGAAGCTGTAATGAACTCCTCTACTCTTTCGTCTTGAGAAATGTTTAAGAAGTTAACAATTGAAGTTCCTTTTGCAATTCTTGAGGATTCTGGAATATCCCAAACTTTTAATTTATAAACCCTACCTTTATTAGTGAAAAACATAGCAAAGTCGTGAGTTTGGCAGATTCTAATTTGATCTACGTTATCCTCTTCTTTTAATGTTTGTCCGCTGACGCCTTTTCCACCTCTACCTTGTTTTCTATAGGTATCTGGTTTAAGTCTCTTAATGTACCCACTTTCTGAAATTGAGATGATACATGTTTCGTTTACGTTTAAATCTTCGTCTGTTAATTCGCCTAATTTTCCTTTGATTACTTTAGTTTTTCTGCTATCTCCGTATTTTTCTTTAATTTCTAAAGTTTCTTTTTTGATTGTTTCTAAAATTTTAACTGGGCTAGCTAAAAGTTCCTTACAGTCTTTAATGATTTGTTGAATTTGATTTAACTCTTCTTCAATCTTGTATCTTTCTAGTGCTGATAATCTTCTAAGTTGTAAGTCTAAAATTGCTTGAGCTTGTAAGTCTGAGAATTCAAATCTTTTAATTAAGTTTGCTTTTGCTTCCTCAGAATCTTTTGCTGCTCTAATGATTTTGATGACTTCATCAATAAAATCAACTGCAATTTTAAGACCGAGTAAAATATGTTCTCTATCTTGTGCTTTTTTAAGTAAATACTTGGTTCTTCTCACAATCACTATTTGTCTATGTTTTACAAATTCTTCTAAGATAGATTTAAGTCCCATTAATTTTGGTTCGTTATTAACCAGCATGACCATGTTGGCATTAAAAGCTGTTTGAAGTTGAGTATATCTGTAAAGTTGATTTTGAATTTTTTGTGGAGCCCCGTCTTTTTTAAGCTCAATCACAATTCTAATTCCTAATTTATTTGTTTCATCTCTTAAATCAGAAATTCCGACAATTTTTTTGTCTTTAACACACTCAGATATTTTTTCGAGTAATGTTGATTTGTTAACTTGGTAAGGAATTTCTGTCACAATAATTGAGGTTTTACCTTTTTTATCTTCTTCAATTTCCATTTTTGCTCGAGCCACTACTCTACCCTTACCTACTGAGTAAATGTTCATAATATCTCTTTGATCGTAAATAATTCCTCCTGTTGGGAAGTCTGGTCCTTTGATATGTTTAACAAGTTCTTCAACAGTTGCGTGAGAAGTGAAATCAACTTTAGCTACCTGGTCTAAATCATTTTTATCTGGAGCTTCTCCAATATAATCTGCTTTTTGAATTAATTCGTTAATTCCATCACAAACTTCGCTTAAGTTATGAGGAGGGATATTTGTTGCCATTCCCACCGCAATACCTACTGCACCGTTTAATAAAATATTTGGGATAGCTGATGGTAAAAAATTTGGTTCTTCGTTTTGAAGGTCATTAATTTCAAAATTAACTGTGTCTTTATCGATATCTCTTAACAACTCTTGAGAGATTTTAGCTAATTTACTTTCGGTATACCTCATGGCCGCAGCACCGTCTCCGTCAATGTTACCAAAGTTACCTTGACCTAAAATTAATGGATACCTAAGAGAGAAATCTTGTGCCATTCTAACCAATGCTTCGTAAACAGACATGTCTCCGTGAGGGTGATAACTTTTTAACACTTCTCCGACTACAGCAGCACACTTAGAAAATCTTGAATCAAAATGCATGCTTTGCTCATGCATCGCGTAAATAATTCTTCTTTGAACTGGTTTAAGACCATCCCTTACATCTGGTAGAGCTCTAGAAACAATCACAGACATCGCATAGTCAAGATATGCTCTTTCCATTTCACCTGAGATTTCAATAGGCTCTATTCCGCCTTCATCAATTTCTACATTTTCAAATTCTTCTGATTCATCTAGATTTTGGTTCTTAATATCGTCCATAGTTAATTTTTAAAGTTATAAAACTTTACTGATTACCAAATTTTTCATGGTAAGTTTTGATACAATTTTCGATTAATTCGTAAGCTGCTTTAGCATCTTTGAACTCCCCTACTTTAACTGTATCTTTTCCTGTTTGAGGAATTTTGTAAAGTTCCATAAATGATTTCAAATCTTTTTTCTCGTATTCTGTTAAATCATTAATTGAATTAACATGTTTGTATCTTGGATCTTTATCGGCTACACAAATAATTTTTGAATCTGCTTCTCCGTTATCTTCCATCTCCATTACTCCAATAACTCTTCCTTTAACAAGTGTTCCTGGAAGTAAGTTACCTGAGCAATAAACTACTGCATCTAGAGGGTCATTATCTCCATCGTTCCAAGTTCCTGGTACGTCACAGTAAGCTACTGGGTAAAATAATGGTCCGTATAAAACTCTATCTAATTCTAGAATCCCGTATTCGTGATTGAATTCGTATTTGGTGTAATCGCCTTTGGCAATTTCAACCAAAACGCTAATTACTTGGGGAGCTTTATCTTGTTTTATGATATGAAATAAGTTTGAATTTGACATGTTTTTATTTTACTAGAAAAGAAGTGATAGTCAAACAAAAGAGGTAAAAACAGAAAAGGCGGAAGTCTGAATTAACAGACTTCCGCCGAACCTCTCACAAAATGGTCTTTTGGCTTTCTTCCCAACTGGCAGCAAGGGATTCTTCTTTTATCTCCCTTGCCACTTCTTCTGCCCAGTCTTCCGTGGGCCAGAACCATTCCTTGATGAACCACGCCGTGAAGAAGATCGTGACCACGCTCATGACGGCAATGTAGCCAGTCATAATTACATAAATCAAATTCCACAACAGCTCTGTCTTACTCATCTTTCTCTCCTCTTCTTTGAGTTTTTAAGACCTATATAATTATAATACTAATTCTCAGTAATATAAACTGGGGTACCAACTTCTGCCCAATCATAGACTTCTTTTGCTTGTCCTTTAAGTATTTGAATACATCCGCCGGTAGCTGGGCTGCCAATTGTTTCCGGGTCTCTTGAGTAGATCATTCCGTTGTAACTGACTTGATACGGAATTTCATGGAACCCAAAATAAAAAGGCCCATTTATAGTTCCAATTGGTAAATACCAAGGCATATACCAGATTCCTGAATAAGAAATCGTCATGGGAACTTTATTTAACACTTTAAAACTTCCAGTTGGTGTTTCCCAAGTTACTCCGGTGGAGATAACCAGTTCTCTTACTAGTTTTCCGTTTTCAAAAAAGTACGCTCTTTGGTTTGACTTATTAACTTCAATAAATTTTGGATGCAGATCTGCCTCTAATTTATGGGAACTAGTAATAGGTAACACCAAGGTTTTAGTGTGGACGTCTTCAGTTAATCTAAACATTAAATGTGTGGTTAGTTTTTGGGCAGCTTCTGAAGCATTAATTTCAGCAGGTAGTTTAAATTTCGCGGATAGGGTTTTAAGATAATCTTCTATTTTTGATTTCTCTAACCTGACAATTTCTTTTTGGTCTTCGTCTTGATATTTACTAGTAAAACTTTTTAAGGTTTGCGAATCAAGACTAAAAACTTTTCTACCAATTTTAATAAGTAAAGCTTCTTTAGTCATTTTGTCTATTAAAACTTGGTTTTGTTGCGCATTTTGACTTGCAGAAAAATCTTCATTAAAATGAGGAACAACTCTAATTTCATTTTTAGTGAGTAGGTTCTCCAAATTTAAATCATTTAAAAATTTATCAGTATCTAAAGTTATTTTTGCGTCATCTCCCAAGATGTAAAATTCATTTTTTTCGAGTGAGATACTTGGATTTTTAGAAAGATACTGAAGTTCTTTTTCTAAATTATTTCTAAAAATCCTAAACTTCTCTTCTTTAATATCAATTTTTTTATCTCTTAAAACTTCAATTCCTATTTCGCTCAATTTGAATTGTTGACTTTTATTTGGAAAATTAACAAAGATACTTTGATTATTGGCTTTTTTTAGATCTTCGTCTGTGAGTTGATGTGAGTATTTTATGTATGCACTTCTTAATTCCTTGCTGTAACCAAGGGATAAAAAAACTATTCCTAGAACTGTTAAAGATACATATAGGATTATTTTAGGCATTAATTTATTCTAGCATTTAAGCTATGTCAATATTAGCTTTTTTAGCGTTTAACTGAATGAATTTTTTTCTTGGTAAGACTTCTTCTCCCATTAAAGTTGTGAAAACTGTGTCTGCTCTAGTTGCGTCAGAAACAGTAATTTGTTTAAGTCTTCTTGTTTTAGGGTTCATAGTTGTTTCCCATAATTCTTCGGCATTCATTTCTCCTAAACCTTTAAATCTTTGTGTAATTATCTTTTTGTCTGAGTGTGCTTTGATAAAAACATCTCTTTCAGAATCGGTGAAGAGATATTTTTTATTTTTACCCCAGGAAGCTTTATATAGAGGTGGTACAGCTACATAAATATGTCCGTTATCGACAAGAGCTCTCATATGTCTAAAGAAGAATGTCAGGTATAAAGTCATAATATGGCTTCCATCGATATCAGCGTCTGCCATGATAACTACTTTGTGATATCTAAGTTTATCTGGGTTGTAGTGTTCCCCGATTCCAGAACCGATGGCAATAATTAAATTTTTAAATTTATCCGAAGTCACTACCTTATCAAGTCTTGCTCTTTCGGTATTAATCACCTTACCAAATAATGGCAAGATAGCTTGTGTTTTTCTATCTCTTCCTTGTTTGGCAGAACCGCCCGCTGAGTCTCCCTCAACAATGAATAATTCTGTTTTTTTAGCATCTTTTTCCGAACAGTCGGCTAGTTTTCCTGGTAATACCCCGCCACCTTCAAGGAATGTTTTTCTGATAACTGTATCTCTGGCAGCTTTAGCAGCCATTCTAGCTTTCATCGCTAAAACATTTTTTTCTAAAATGGCTTTAGCTTCTTTTGGATTTTCTTCAAAATATTCTGTAATAGCGTCTTTAGTTATTTTTTCAACCAAAGGTCTAACAAAAGTGTTTCCAAGTTTATTTTTAGTTTGACCCTCAAATTGAAGTTCTTCTGATTGAAGTTTGACCGAAATAACAGCGGTTAATCCTTCATTGATGTCGTCTGGAGTTAGTGATTCTGAATCTTTAAGGTAGCCGGTTTTTTTTGCATAATCATTAATTGTTCTAGTTAAAGCTGTTCTAAATCCGGTTAGGTGTGTTCCGCCTTCGCCTGTTTTAATGTGGTTAGCAAAGCTTAAAAAGTTTTCGTTAAATGAATCGTTATATTGAAAAGCTGCTTCAACATATAGTTCATCTGTATCTTTTAAAATATAAAACGGTGTTTGATTAATAACTTTTTTATTTCTATTTAAATTTTTAAGGAAAGTTTTAACTCCCCCTTCAAAATAATATGTGTAATTTTTATCAGATCTGTAGTCAACAATTTCAAATTTAACTTTGGCGGTTAGGTATGCGTATTCTCTAAGTTGGCTTTCGAAAAATTCGTATTTGAAATCTGTTGTGTCGAAAATAGTTTTGTCTGGTTTAAATTGAACAATTGTTCCGGATGGGTAAGTCCATTCTTCGACATTTAAAGGATTCTCAATTCCTTTTAGAAGTGTATTTCCTTTTTTATAAGGTCTCACTGGTCCTAAAACATTTCCTCCGTTGTTATATTCTTGAATAACAATTTCCTCTCCTCTTCTGGAGATTACTCTACAGTACTCCGAAAGTGCGTTAACAACTGACGCACCAACACCGTGAAGACCTGAAGAAACTTTGTACCCACCTCCTCCGAATTTACCTCCACCATGCAAAACTGTGAAAGCAATTTCAAGTCCTGTTTTATTATATTTTTTATTTAAATCAAATGGAATTCCTCTACCGTTGTCATAAATTCCCACACTTCCATCTTCAAAGAAAACTAGTTTGACATGATTTGCAAAACCAGCTAAAGCTTCGTCCATTGAGTTATTGATAATTTCTGTGATTAAATGATGAAGTCCTGCTTGTCCTGTGGAACCAATATACATTCCTGGTCTTTTTCTAACCGCTTCAAGGCCTTCTAAAATCTGTAAATTCTCTGATGAATAGTTATTGTTTGCAGCCATAGATTTACATATTATAACACTATGACCTTTAAGTTAAGGACTAAATTTTCGACAATTAACTTGGTGTTTAGGTTGTATTTACCTAGATTTTCGCAAGTTTGAGTAATTAGATCTAAGTTAAATTTATTTTCGTTTTTAAATTTCTGATACTTTTCTTGTCTTAATTGAGACATAATTTGATGAAGTAGGTTAATCATTTCTTCTTTAGAGATTTTTCCTGTTTTATCAAGCCAATTTAGCTTTTCTGTAATACTTAATTCAAAGAAATTCTCTGGAAAATTTTCATTCTTTTCTGTCTCTTCGCTCTCCCCCTCTAATTTAATTAGCATGCATCTAGAGATAATTGTTGGTAGTGCGTCAAATATATAATCATCTTCAAGAAAAATAATACTTAAATCTGAGTGCTCTTCTAAAATTTTAAGTAGTGAGTTTTGAGCTTCGGTTGTTAATGAGCTAAAGTTTGAAATATGGGCAATTTTTACTTTATTAGATAGAGGTCTCGTTTGTAAAAATTGCCCCAATATTTTGACTTCTTCTATTCCAATACTTTTTTTAGTAGCAGATCTTTCTATATGTAAATAATCAGGATTATTTTCAAATTTGAAATTTTCTGGAGATAGTTCTTTTATTTTTTCTAATCTGTTTTTAGAATTAGAATTGTAGATTAAAAATGTTTTACTCATGATATATTAAAATTATGCCTGAACTTAATTATAGTACAAATCAAAATACTAAATTTAATTCCATTGAAGAAGTACTTCTTGCAGCTGGAAAAATCAATCAACAACAATTTGAAGCATTAAGAATTGAAGCTACAAACTCTGGTAAATCCTCCAGAGAAGTTATCAAAGAATCAAACTTAGTTTCTGGTGAAGATTACGCACTCGCCTACTCTCAAGTTTACGGCATGGAATATGTTGTACTAAAGGGAAAAAAAATTGATCCTAAACTTTTTGAATTAGTTCCACTTGATTTAGCAAAAAGATACGAATTAGTTCCATTTAATCAAATGTCTGAGATTTTACAGGTGGCCATGACGGACCCTATGAATTTAGAAATTATCGAATTTTTAGAAAAGAAAACAAACTTAAAAGTTGTTCCTTATGTTTCCACCAAAAGAGATATTGAAGATTCTTTAGAAGAAGCCCGGTCAAAAACTTTAGGTGAAGATGTCTCCAAAGCGATGGAGGAAATTTCTGCCACTACTCAAGCATTAAAAATAGATGGTAGCGGAACTTTAACCAAAGACGATGAAATTTTAAAAGATGCACCTGTAGCTAGAATTGTCGGAATGATTGTTGAGACTGCCGTTAAGTTAGGCGCATCCGACGTGCACCTTGAGCCTGCTGAAGAAAAAGTTAGGTTAAGGTACAGAATTGACGGAGTTTTAGAAGAAAGAAGAACCTTTCCGAAAGAGATGAGTGACTCAATTGTTGCCAGAATTAAAGTTCTTTCTGGGCTTAAGATTGACGAAAAAAGAGTTCCTCAGGACGGAAGATTTAAAGTTCAAGTTGGAAACTCTTTTACCGACTTAAGAGTCTCAACTCTTCCAACTGTTTTTGGTGAGAAAGTGGTTATCAGACTTTTAAAGGAGCAGTCCACCGTTTTCTCTTTCCAAGATTTGGGAATGAGAGGTTTAACTTTGCGAAGATTTGAGGAAGCTATGCTTAAACCAACAGGAATTATTTTAGTAACTGGTCCAACCGGTTCTGGTAAGACAGTGACTCTAGCCTCAGCATTACAGAAATTAAACACCTCAAGAGTAAATATTGTAACCATTGAGGATCCGGTTGAAATTAGAGTTCCGGGAGTTAATCAGGTTCAGGTAAATGTAAAAGCAGGTCTTACTTTTGCTTCTGCTCTCAGAAGTTTTTTAAGACAAGACCCTAACATTATCATGGTGGGAGAAATTAGAGACGGTGAAACTGCTGCTCTGGCTATTCAAGCAGCTCTTACAGGTCACTTAGTGCTATCTACTCTTCACACTAATTCTGCTACAGGTGCAATCCCAAGACTTTTAGACATGAATGTAGAAAACTACCTACTCTCCTCAACTTGTAACGGAGTGCTAGCACAAAGACTTGTTAGAAAATTATGTGTAAATTGCAGACAAGAATACGATCCTCCAGAGGATGTCAAAATAATGGTCAAAGAATCTCTTAAAAAGCTTGAAACAAATACTATTTTAGAGAGTAAAGATAAAAAGATATTTGATTCAATTCAAAAAATTGAAAAAGGAGATTTTAAACTTTTCAGACCGGTAGGTTGTGATAAATGTAACAGTATAGGGTACATAGGAAGAATTGGAATTTATGAATTCTTCCCAATGTCTCCAGAAATATCTAAAGCAACAATCGAAAGAAAATCTTCTCAAGAGTTGGAAGATATTGCTGTATCTCAAGGAATGATTACATTGATGCAGGACGGGTTTTTAAAATCGGTTGAGGGCTTAACAAATATTTCAGAAGTCATGAGGGTGGCACTTAATTAGTTGAAGTTTAGTAAAAAGTTTTATATAGTAAAAATATGCCTATTAATTTAAAAGAATTAGTTAACTCAGTTATTTCAGATGGTGCTTCAGATTTACATTTATCTGTGGGCCTACCTCCAATTTTCAGAATTAAAAAACAACTTCTAGTTAAAGAAAATTTCGCAGTGTTAACTGTTGATGACATTGAATATTTCATGTCACAAATCTTAACTCAAGATCAGAGAAAGATTTTTGAAATTAATAAAGAGTTATATTTATCAGTGAATTTTGGTAATAATATTAGGTTCAGAGTAACTATCTTTAATCAAAAAGGTTACCCTGCTGTAGCTCTTAGAAGTATTCCTTTTAAAGTTCCAGATCTTGAGAAATTACATTTACCTCCAGTAGTTAATCATGCGATTGAGTTAAAGCAAGGGTTAATTTTAGTAACCGGTCCTACTGGTCAAGGTAAGTCTACAACCATTGCTGGAATTATTGAAAAAATTAACCAAACAAGAAGTGAGCACATTGTTACTATTGAGGATCCTATTGAGTTCCTATTTGAATCTAAAAAAAGTTTTGTTCAGCAAATTGAGTTATCACTAGATACTGTTAACTGGACTTCTTCTTTGAAATCAATTACAAGAATTGACCCTAATATAATTATGGTTGGTGAGATTAATGATTTTGACTCAATGCTCGCTGTGATTAATTTAGCAGAAACCGGTCACTTGGTCTTCTCTACTCTGCATACAAATTCTGCAGCTCAAACAATTGATAGAATTTTATCAACCTGCCCTCAAGCAATTCAGGAACAAATTAAGAATCAATTATCTTTAACACTTGAAATGGTTATTTCTCAAAGATTAATTGAAACTGTCTCCAACGAACTTGTTCCAGCAACAGAGGTCATGCTTGCAACTTCTGGAACCAGAAATTTAATTAGAGAAGGAAAAATATTCTCAATTGATAATGTAATTTCCACTTCTGCTAATGTGGGAATGATTAGCATGGATAGTTCTTTGGCAGATTTAGTTAATACAGGTCAGGTTGCTTTAAACACTGCAATTAAATATTCGCTAAATCCTGAAAATCTACAAAGAATGATAAAGAAATAATGGCATTATTTGAATTTACAGCAAAAGACAATTTAGGAAATTCAAAATCTGGAACAGTTGAGGCTAAATCTCAAGATGATGCACTACTTGTTTTAAAAAACCAATCTCTAATTGTGATATCAATTAGAGAAAAGCACGCAAGTTTTGGTGAAACTTTGATTTCTTTTGGAGGGGTTAAATTTGAAGATGTGGTTGAGTTTTCAAGAGAATTCTCTACTATGATTAACTCAGGTTTAACAATCACTAAATCTTTGCAGATTTGTTTAGAGCAATCCGCCAATCCTAGTTTTAAAAAGATTCTTTCAGAGATTGCTAAAGATGTTGATTCTGGTACTTCTCTTTCTGGAGCATTGGCCCGGTTTCCTCTGGTATTTGACTCTTCATATACTGCGTTAATTAAAGCTGGTGAATCTTCTGGAAAACTAGATTCAATATTAAATAGAATTGCTGAAACTTACGAGGCTAATAGAGATCTAAAATCCAGACTTCAGTCTGCATTAATTTATCCAGCTATTATTTTAATAGTAATGATTGGTGTAATTTTGTTACTTATTGTATACGTTGTACCAAAACTGACTGAAATTTTTAAAACTTTAGACAAGCCGCTTCCGTGGCACACTCAATTTTTAATTAATTTATCTAACGCCATTATAAATTACTGGTTTATTTTTATTTTAGTGATTGGAGCATCTGCTTTATTTTTAAGAATATTTTTATCTTCTCAAGAAGGTAAAGCTTTTATGTCTGCCCTACTCTTTAAGATGCCAGTCATTGGAAAAATTTTAAAACAGACAGAACTTTCAAATTACATGAGAATTCTTTCTCTTCTTATTGGATCTGGTGTGCAGATTACAGAAGCATTAATTATTTCTGCAAAAGTTTCTTCTAATCAAACAATTGTGAATGCTTCTCTAGAAGCATCAAGATATGTTGAAAAAGGAAGTAACTTATCAGATTATTTTAGAAGTAATAAGTTTTTTGATCCAATAATTTCTTCTATGGTGAAAATCGGAGAAGAAACTGGTAAAGTAGATGAACTTCTTAACAAGGTAGCAGAAAATTATTCTAATGAGTCAGGTTACGCGATCAAAGGTTTATCATCTGCAATTGAACCTATCATTTTAATCGTGTTAGGGATTAGTGTTGGAGGAATAATTTTATCGGTGATTACTCCAATCTATAGTATTATCGGCACCGTAGGAGGTTTGTAAAATGAGAAATAAAAATATTTCCAAAAACAATCAAGGTTTTACTTTGATTGAGCTCTTAATCGTAATTACAATTGTTGCAATTTTAGCAACAGTTACATTTGTGGCATTAAATCCAACAGTCTTGACTGGAAAAGCTAACGACACTAAAAGGCTTTCTGATTTAAAGAATGTTAATGATGCTTTAATGAGGGACATTGCTCAAGGAAACATAACCTTGAAACCAGCAGTGACTGGAGTTGATTCCATCAGTACCCCATCTTTCAATCCTTTAGTTGTTAACGGTTCTGGATGGGTACAGTTTAATACTGTTTCTGGTTCTGCATTAAATTTTAAATTAGGCGGGTTAAATACTCTTCCAAATGATCCTAAAGTTGGAACTTCAGTAAATGTTAATGGTGCTGCAAAGGTTTTGAAATACAGATACTGCACAAGTACTGATGGTTCTACCTACGAAATCAACGCTGTTTTAGAGAACGACACTGCTTCAATGGCTAAAGACGGCGGTAATGATGCTAACTTGTACGAAATTGGTACAGATTTAACTCTTTGCTCCGGTACTTGGTAGTATAGAATAGGTAACTAAATGTTTGATTGGGCGGTTGGAATATTTACATTTTTAATAGGAACTTTCATTGGGTCCTTTTTAAATGTAATTTCCGACCGCCTCTATTTGAAACAAGACTTTGTTAGAGGCAGGTCTAGATGTGAAAAATGCCAGAAAGAACTGCACGCAAAAAATTTAATTCCTATATTAAGTTTTTTGCTACAAAAAGGTAAATGTTCTTTTTGTCACAAAAAAATTTCTTTCTTGTACCCTCTCTCAGAAATTATCACCGGAGTTACATTTTTAGTTGCTTATTATTTGTATGTTTCTCAAAATCTAAATTATTTATTTTTTATTTATCTACTTTTTACTTTTTCTTTTTACTTAATAATATCTTTTACAGATTTTAAATATTATGAAATTCCATTTGAGATAGTAGTAATTGGTTCTGTTTTTTCAATTTTATTCCGAACTTTTATTTTAAAAACAATTACTTTTGAAAATATATTTTCTGAAATATTATCTGTGGTAATAATTTTTGCTTTCTTTTATTTTATTATTTGGGTTTCCAAAGGCGGTATGGGTGGAGGTGATTTGAAACTGGCTTGCTTTTTATCTTTATCTGTTGGATATCCTGCAATTATCTCAGCTCTTTACTTTGGTTTTATTTTAGGGGGTGTTTTTGGAGTACTTGTTTTAGTTTTTAAATTAAAGGATTTAAAATCTGTAATTCCATTTGGTCCATTTTTAATTTTAGGTGCAGTTCTTTCTTTCTTTTTTAATTTGTTTTAAATTTATGGTTAAATAGTAATATGGGTAAAATTAAACTTCCTAAAAAAATTAAAATTAGTTCAATTTTTAAATTATTAATGTTGTCTGTTTTTATTTTTGCAGGAGTCTACTTTTACCCTAATTTTAAAAATATTAATCAACCATCTGAGGTTCTTCAAGCTGCAACTGGAACTTCTACCCCAGTATATAGAATTAACAACTACGTTATGAAAGATGTAATCAGACCTAATTGCGATAAAACACAACCTTATATGGACTTTTTTTGTTTAGAGACCAAATCTTCTACCAGCAAATTAAGATACCCGACTTTTGGAGTTACTAATACAAGTCAATTTAAAAATTATTTAGCCTCTACTACCAACTACACAACTACTGTTCAGAATTCTGGAATTGAGTTTTATGGAAACCCTGTTTTAGAAGAAATTCAGGGAGTTCCTATTCTTGCTTATTATGGAGGTATTTATGAAGTTGTTTTAGGTGGAGATAAACAAAGTGTTGTTAATTTAACTAGGACTTTTAAAACAGTAGGAAATGTGGGTTACACTTCTGGTTGTAAGTCTTCCTGGTTTCCTTCGAATGTTGGGAAAAAAGGAAGTACACTACTTTTTGGAAGTGGTGGATTAGAGGATCTTCTTGAGAATAGATGTTTTGATCAGGTGGTTAAAACTAAAGACGGTACGGTTACAGGGTTTGGTACAACTTACAGGGGTGACGTTGAATGTAAACAAACAGCAGATAGACTGGGTATTCCTCTTGTCCCAGGCTGTCGTCTTTCTAATACGAGCTCTTGTTGGGATAAAAATTACCAATGTCAGACATTAAATGGGTTCACAATGTATTATAATATTCCATTTATTAGCGTTTTAAATTTTACAAAAAATGCTCCTGACGTTAATGGTAGCGTATTAAAACTTTCTAAGGCAGTTGGTATGAGTAAAGTTTTATCAAGTGGCGGTGCTGCAACTTGGGATGCCTATACTTTTTGTAGGGGTAAAACCAAAAATGATTGTTCCCAAGTGACTGCGGAGCTAAAATATGGAGTTGAGACTATTAGCTGTACAGATACAACTTGTAACAATTATGGAACTACTGATTATTCAGGTTGGGGTATGCCGCCAAGTGCTAACGGTATTAAAAAATTTTTTTATAAAAGAGTTCATTCAAGGTATGGATATAATCCAGTTTGGCAAGAAAGTACCGATTTAAATGCGACATATGGGGGCTACGACACTCCATATTCAGCCTATGTTCTACCAAACAGAGTTGATGCTCTTTTCATTGAAAATGGATCAAATTCTACTCAATATAATAAATATAGGTTAAATATAGTAAGTAAAAATGGGTTAGGTACTCTAGAATACGACCCAACCCCTTTTGATATTTACTGGGCATCCCCTAATGACCCTTATGATAGGATTTATCAGGTTATAGATGTCAGGTATAACGTTTTAAGTGATTTCGTTTCAAATAATTATTACTTTAGTTTGCAGTACCAAAATAATAAACTTATTTTAAGCAGGTTTAAAGTAACTGGATATTTAGGAAGTCAAAAAACATTATTTTCTCAAATTTCTTTGTCTGGTGTAAGTCTTACATATAATAAAAACGTTTCATTTGCAATTGATTCTGCTGATAACCTAGATATCATGATTGCTCCAAATTTTAACGACTCTCTAAATAATATTAATGCTAAAACTAGAATTTTTAGAGCCAAAAAATTTAATTCTGCTGTTGGTACTTATAATCTTTTCGAATTAACGCCCCAAAATGGTGGGTATAGTTTTGAAACAGTTGGTCCCGGAAATAATGCCCCATTAACTTTTAGATACTATAACAATACAGATGCAGACACAACTAACGATTATGCAGTTTTTGCTTCCAGAAATTATGTTTTTTCTAGTAAAGTTGCCGCATCTAGAGATTGTTTATTAAATAATAATTTAGTTGTAGCAAACACTAATCCAAACTCTATTAATAACGGTATTACTCCTACGAGCTTGGTTGGAGGTAATGCAAATTTCCCTCTTAACTTAGATTTTGTTACCCCTTTAACATTGGGATGTACTGGAGGTAATGTAAATATTCCATCCGGAACTCCAATGACTGTTCAGTTATTCGACCCTATCGATAATACGGTTATTAAAACTATAAATAACGTCACTTTAGGTAGTAATAGACTAAGTTTGAAAATACCTACAATCAATGCTCCAAGTAACTCAAAATATTTATACACCGTTTCTTTTGTCTATAATGGAGAAACTTATACTACAAATCTAAACTCTAATACTTACTTAACACTAGAGAGTTTTGTAAATATTAATGCGCTTCTTTCCTCACCTGGTTCTACAGTTATTCGTTCTCTTGCGAATCCAAATATCACTATCACTAAAACTTTTGGTTCCGTAACTAAACAAAGTAACGCTCAGCTAAATTCTAGTAAATTTACTTTAACTAGCTACGCACTTCCTGCTTCTTCAAATTTTTTCTTTGATCATAATTTAGTTGAATCCGATGGTACTCTTACCGATGAAGTCACTTATAAAATTTGTTTTACCAATACTACTAATACTAATATTTTAGATGCTGAACTCTTAAGAGATGAAAGCTTTATTGCTAATACTGATGTAATAGAGTACTCTATTTCAAACAATTGTTTGACTATGAACTACAAGTATCCCGATACTAATAGTGGTTATTTTATGGAGCCAGTGACTTTTAATATTTACTTAACTGAAGGAGCTGCAGTTGCACCTATTTCGTTTGGTAACTTCAAGGTTAACGGAAATGTAATGATTAAAAACTCTCCTGATATGAGTATTGTTTCTAAATCAGATCAAAAATATCAGGGAGTATATGTTTCTGGTGTTAATAAAGGTGCTAGAAGTGTAACTCTGGATTCAGTATTATCTTCTAACTACTTTAAAATTCCTTATGTAGACAACTTAACTTCTGCCTTTAACTTTGAAGTAGTACCTGATTTGTTATCTAGTACAACCAACTACTCATTAGTTACAGATAGTGATCCATTAAAAAGTCCTAATAACTTTGACGTGATTGATGCATTTTTAATTCCTTCTGCTCCTGCTCCTCATATAGTTTATTTAGCTAAAAATAAAACATTATTATTTGATTTAACTAATGCTAATATTGAGTCCACTGATTTTGACGGGTATTATTTTGTTTCAGCAACTAGTCAAAATGCTAAAGAAAGAATAAAATTTTACGTTAATTGTAATGATGTTAACTATTCATTAATCTGTCAAGATAAAGTTGAGTATCACATTAAAGCTGGGTTCTACGGGGACTTGAAAATGACCGGAAATTTAAATTCTGCGAATAAATCTAGAGCATTTGTGGTGATTAACCAAAATCCTGGAGTTTTAATTCAAGGTCAAGGAGATCTGAGAGATAAGAGGTATTTTAATTACACTAGAAGTAAAACTATTTTTAAGTATTTAAATCAGTAAACTAATAGTAGTAAGATAAATTAAATGAAAAAAAATATTTTAAACAACAATTCAGGTCAAGTTTTATTAATTGTAGTAGTAGCTCTTGCTGTTACATTAGGAGTTGGTCTAGGAATTACGTCAAGAAATACAGCTTCTTTAAAAAGAACTGGAAATTTAGATTCATTTCAAAAAGTGACAGTAGCAGCTGAGGGTGCTTTAGAGAAATATCTACTAAAAAATGATACTGATTTAGATGCAATGGTTAATACCGTCTCCCCTGCAACTCCTGAGGAGATACTTTTTGCTGAAAGTAAAACGAAAGCAGTTGTAACTGTTTCAAAATTAAAAGCTGGAGATACAGGCATGGTTTATGAAAAAGTTAAACCATCAGAAACTGTTAGTTTTTTAACAACTGAGTTTAGCTCTTTAGGACCTTCCACCCCTGCTTCATCAGTTTGCTTAAGATTTGAAGCTTTACCTGCAAATGTTACCTATATGATAAACGTAATAACATCAAACCCTAGTCCAGTTACAGGTCTTCCTTATACTAATCAAACACTTCCTGGTTACAGTTACACCTTACAACAAAAAAATGCTTTGGCTGATAGGCAATTAAGTAATTCGTTTAGACATGAGACATATTTAGCAAGTGGAAATAGTATAAATACAGTTGCCACTACCTGCCCTAATGGTTATAAATTTACCAATGTTACCATGGTAAGAATTCAACCTCTTTCAGGAGAACTATCTCAGTTAACTGTTAAAGTAGTTGATGTCACTAGTAACGTTAAAAATATAACTCAAGGCTATAAGATTAGTGCTGTTGGAAGATTTTCTGATAGTGTAGATAAAACAACTAGAACAGTAGAAGCTTACAAATATTTAGACACCCCTTCTAGTATTTATGATTTTGCTGTTTTCTTAGATAATTAATTTAAAGGAGATACACTGCCCATGAAACTTAAAAAAAATTTAAAAAACAATTCTGGTTTTACTTTACTTGAGCTGATGATTGTGATGGGAATTATGATTATCTTAGCTGCAACATCGCTTGTTATTTTTAATCCTGCTGAAAAGCAGAAAGAGCAAAGAGATGCGCTGAGAGTTGCAGCTCTTACTCAAATTGCCTCAACTTTGGAGCTTTACTATTCTGATAATAAAAAATACCCTCAAGCTACTTCCGAACTTTCTTCTTATAATTCTAAAATTAACGATGCAGATCCTTCCGGCTGTTCTTATTCTTATGTGGTTGTCGCAGATGGTTCTTCCTACACACTTGTAGGTCCTAAAGAAAGTAGAAATTTTACAATTCCTGCCGGGCAGAAATTAATTAGTGTAGGAGATGCGAGTGGTTATACTCTTTCTAATACCTGCACTTCTACAAGCTTTTCCTCAGCCGGTTCATTTGTAATTACTTCAGGAAATTAAATGCATAAAAGATTGTTAAAGAATTCAGGATTTACTTTCATTGAGCTAATTATTGTCATTTCAATAATTATTACTCTAACTGCACTAACTGTACCTGGGATTTTGGCATATCAAAAAAGACAAGCTGAAGGAGAGATATTAAAAACTTTTATGAGTGAGTTTAAAAGTGCACAAAACCAAGCTATGACCACCGATACTCCTTACTATGTTAGTCTTGATACTGCTGGTTTAATTAACTTTTGTATTAAAGACACTACTTTAAACTGTAAAAAAATTAAAAATGGATTTTCAAACTTCTCTCCTTTTTACATAGATACACTAGGAAATATTGCTGACAAAAATTCCGTGGGAGCTTTAGTTGTTAAAAGTAATCCTTTAAGTTTTTCCTCTGCGACAACAATTATTAATATAGGTAAATTTGGGAGAGTTTCTAGATGAAAAAATTAAATAATCAAGGAATTGGTTTAGTTGAAGCTATTATTGCTATTGCATTTGCTGTTGTTTTAGTGGTTACACTTCTTGGATTAACTTCTTTTAATGCTCAAAATGCTACCAATGTCGCTTCCAGACAAGACGCTGTTACAGAGACATCCGTTCAAATTGAGAGACTTAAATATAAGAGAGACAGTAACTATGTAGATTTCTATTTCCAGATTTCTGAATGCACTCCTAACACTGATACAAACTATCCTTGTACAATAGATATTAATGGAAATATAGTTAAGAACTGTCAAATTAATGAGACTAGTTGCTTTGGTGCAACTATAACAACTGAACCTAGCGAAGATTTAACTGTCAACCCCGAAAGTACTGCTTTTATTAGTAATATAAATATTGATCTAATAGCTTACTACTATGTAAATAAAGTTAAATTTTCTACTGCTACTTCTACTCTACTAACTAATTGGAGAACCAGGCAATGAGAAAAAAGATAAATAATAAAGGATTTACCTTAGTTGAATTACTAGTTGTAGTGTTAATTCTTTCAGTAGTCGTTATTATTTCTTCGGACATGATCATTTCTTTATTTTCAGCTTCTGCTAAAATTCAAAATAAAATAGAAGTAGAAGAAGACTTTACTTTTTTAAACGTAAAACTAGACAAATTAATTAAAGAAGCCGATTACGTAACTCTAGATTCTTCTGGAACGACATTAACAATTACTTACCCAACAAATTCTTATACACTTACTTACAATTCACTATTAAAAGGACTTTATTTAAATGGGGAAAGACTAAACAACACTGACTTAGGTTTTAGTTATACTGATGCGGTAGATGACAATAAAAGTGCTGCTTTTGAGATGTTAATTTTAGGTAGTAGTCCTCAACAAGTGAGATTTAAATTTAGCTTGGGTAAGGACGTTGGAAATGTTAGATTAAAAGCATATCAAAAATTTGAGAAGATAATTACTTTAACTAAAACATACTAACATTTTTGAAATTAAGTATAATAAATATATATGACACAAATTGGAATTGACCTAGGAAATCATAGTATAAAATGCGTAGAATTAGGACTTGTATCGAAGTCCCCTACTCTTTTAAACTTTGCTATCTATGAATCCGAAAAATTAAAGTTAGATTTCTCTAACGAAGAGAATATAAACATGTATGCTCTTAAATTAAAAGAATTTTTTAAAGAGTTAGATTTTGGGACAAGAGAAGTTTCTCTTTCTCTTCCTGAAAATGAAGTTTATTTAAACGTCAAAGTTGTTCCAAGAATGAATGACAAAGAATTAAGAAATTATATCAATCTTCAAGCGCCCGATATTTTTCCAGAAAATATAAATAATCTAACTTATGACTACAAAATTTTAGGTGAGAAAGATTCTGGAAATATTGAGATTTTAATTGTAGGGGCTAAAAAAGAAAGAATTGAAAATTATGTAAACTTACTAAAAAAAGCCGATTTAACTCCTAAAGTTTTAGAAGCTAAGACAATTTCTTTGTCTAGAATAATTGATAGCAAAGAATCCAACGAAGCTGTCATTATTTTGGATTTTGGTTACCTTTTCTCTACTTTACATGTGTCATTAAAAAGGGTTCCAAGATTTATTAAAACCATTTCTATTGGATCAAATTCTTTAAATAAAGCCTTAATTCAGAATTTAAATTTAACTAATTTGCAAGCAGAAAATTATAAAATTGCTTATGGTTTAAAGCCTGAGGTTGCAGAAGGAAAGATTTATAATTTCTTAAAACCTTTAATTGACTCTTATATATTAGATATTAAACGATCGATTATTTACTTTTTGGATAAAAATAAAAGTGTTTCTATCTCAAAAATTTATTTAACTGGGGGCATGGCTAAACTTCCCGGAATGCAAGATTATTTACAGAAAAATCTGAATATACCTGTTGAAGTTTTTAATCCCTTTACTAAAATTAAAGTTGGAAGTGATTTATCAAAATATGAAAATAACTTAAAGGAGCTCTCCACATCCTTAAGTGCTCCAATTGGTTTATCTGGAATAGAAATTTTATGAGTGAGATTAATCTTTTAACAAACGAACAAAAACTTGATCAAAAATTACATGTTTACTTTAAATTTATTAATGTCTTTTTAGTTCTTTGCTTTTTAGGAGTTTCTGGGCTTACTTATTACTATTACACTTTGTATGCCCCACTTTTAGATGAAAAAAACAAAATGGAAACTAAAGTTTTAAACATTAAAACCGAACTTGTAAGTTACTCGGAAGAAGAATTAGCTTTAAGAGATATTAAAAACAGGTACGATTTGGCTATGAGGTTTAAGGGTGAGAAGGTATTATTTGAAAAAATTATTGTTGATATCTACCAAAGAAATATATCTGGAGGTGTCAAATTTAAAACTATTACTTTTAATAACGATAAAAAAATAGTTTCCATAAGAGTCTCTGCAGATTCAACCTCTTTTAAGAGATTTGTTGATAATATTAAAGCAGTATCAGTTGCAGAAAATAATATTAAGAGTTTATTCTCTCCTTCCGATGTTCCAGAAGAGGTAAATGAGGTTTCTAAAGAATACGTAGTGACTGTAAGATACAATCCGGAGAAATTAAATGTCAAATAAATTAGATATTACTTTATATTTAAAATACCTTATCTTTCCAGTTATTAGTTTAGTTTCTATGTTAGTTATGTATATTTTGATTATCTCTCCTTATTTAACACTTAAGAGTGAGTTTGAATCAAAAATGACTTCAAATGAAGCTCTTTATTCTAAACTTGAAGCTAAGCTTGGGGTTTTAAAGAAAGCAAGAACTGATTCGGCAAACTTGAAAAAATATCAACAGAAACTGGTTCAACTAGTTCCGGATGAGGAAACACCAGCTGTTTTAGTAGGAATTCTTGATAGTGTTTCCGCACAAACTGGGTTTACCAAGACTGACGAGAACAAAAATGTGGTCGATCAAAGTAATGAGAAAAAAGGCTTGATTGAAGTTAAATTTAACGGAAGAACCGTTGGTCCTCTTTCTGCTAAGAATTTTGTTGAGAAATTAAACAATAGCAAAGATAAGATTATTAATCTTAAAGGTATTGAACTTTATGATGATAATGAGAATAGGTATTTAAGAGTTTCTTTTACAGCCTCAACCATTTTTACAAAAACTAAAGCTTCTGTTATGCCTGAAGAACCTGTAATTGATATTTTTAATGATAGTAAGTTTATTGAAAATATGAGTCCTTATTTAAATTAAAGACTTGAGCTGTTTTCTTTTTTCCAATTTTCTATTTCTTTATGGTTTCCTGAAAGTAAAACTTCAGGTACTTTTAATCCTTCGTAATTTTCAGGTCTAGTGTATTGAGGATACTCTTTTTGACCGTCTTGGTAAGACTCATCTTTTGTAATTTCTTCGTCTAGAACCCCTGGTAGAAGCCTTAAAACGCTTTCTAAAATAACTATTGTTGGCGCCTCTCCTCCACTACAAACGAATTTGCCAATCGAAACTTCTTTGGTGGCGTAATTATCAATTACTCTTTGATCTATTCCTTCGTATCTTCCGCAAATAAAAGTAAGAGATTTTTTGGTTTTTAAATCTTCTGCCATTTCCTGATTAAACAAGTCACCCTTGGGGTTTAAAACAATAACTTCTTCTTTATTATTTATGGTTTTTAGTGCCTCTATTATCGGCTCAATTCTAAGAATCATCCCGCCACCTCCGCCGTATGGTCTGTCATCCACGGAGCCTCTTTCGTCGATAGCAAAATCTCTTAAATTAATAATATTTAGTGAAATTAGATTTTTTTCTAATGCTCTTTTAAAAGGTAAAACGTTTTTAAATTCTGTGAATAAGTTTGGGAATAGGGTGATGATGTTAATTTCTAACTTAGGCATTATTTTCTACACTAGCTGCTTTTTTTGCTGCTAATTCGGCTGCTTTTTTCTCTGCTTTAGGGTTATAAGTTTTGAATTCGTATTTTCCGTCAATAATATCTTTAACAGCTTGTGAAACAATTGCTCCATTTTTAGACCAAGTTTCAAATTTTTCTTTATCTAATTGGAAATCAAAAGGTTTAACATTTGGATTAAAAGTACCTAAGATATCTAGGTATTTTCCTGTTCTTTTATTTCTAGTTGTTGTAGCAACTACTTTGTAGGTAGGTGCAAACTTTTTTCCTATTTTTGCAAGTCTGATTGATACTGACATAGTCGATATTATAAACGATTTAGTTTAATTTGTCTAACCCTTTCTTGGCGGCATCTTGCTCGGCTTTCTGTTTAGATGCGCCTTCTCCAATGGCGAACTCCTCGTCTCCGATAAAAACTGCCACTTTAAACACTTTTTCGTGCTCTAAACCTGAAGTTTCAACCACTTTGTAGGTAGGGGTGGTTTTTTTAATTTCTTGGACTTTTTCTTGAAATTTAGTTTTTGCGTCTTTATATTTATCTTCGGTGATTATTTCTTCTAGTTTATAGAAGAGATTTTTTGTTAAAAATTTTTCACATTCTTCTACACCTTTTTCTATGTATAAAGCTCCTAAAAAAGATTCAAAGCAATTAGCTAAAAGGTACTCTCTATCTCTTCCACCTGTTACTTCTTCTCCCTTTGACATAAGTAGAAAAGAACCAAAATTAAGTTTCTTTGATTCTAGTGCTAATGACTGTGTTTTAACAATTGAAGCTCTTAGGTTAGTGAGGTCTCCTTCAGGCATTGATGTGTAAGTGGTATAAAGATGTTTTGAAGAGAGAAATTGTAAAACAGCATCGCCTAAAAATTCCAATCTTTCGTTGGAGGAGAGTTTGTAATCTAAATGCTCGTTTAGATATGACCGATGAGTAAAGGCAGTTAGAAACAGGTCATTATTAGTTAAATTAAGATCTAGCTGAGAATTTAATTTGTTTAATATTTCCATTTTTACTTCTTAATCTAATTTTAGTGTGTCTGCTAAGGTATCAACTAAATCTGTGATGGTAACTTCTTCAAGCTCTTCGTGATCTAAAGAATTTATAACTTTTTCGTGTTCAGCATTGTGTTTTTCACAGATATCTAGAATTAATTCTTCGATTTCAGCCGGTCCTAAGTTTAAGTCGTCACCTAAAATAGAATTAAGTGCAATTTCTTCTTCGTCTACTCCAAATTTGTTGATAAGAAGTTGTGATATTTCGTTAAATAAGTCGTCTTTTGATGTTTTGTACATTTTTTTAATTCCTTTCTATTTTATAATTTTTCAATTTCTATTAAAACACTATTTTAAGTTGTCTAAAACTCCGTTAATAAATTTACTTGATGAATCGTTCCCGAATTTTTTAGCAAGCTCTATGGCCTCATCAATAACCACGCTTCTTGGAGTTTCTTTGGTATAAAGAAGCTCGAATACACCTAATCTTAATACTGCTAAATCTATTTTGGCTATATTTTTAAGTGGCCAATCTGGAGCAAGTTTAGTGATAGTTTTATCTATCTCTTCTATCTTATCTTTAACTCCGTTTAGAAGTAAGTAATAGAATTCGCTGTCATAATTTAACTCACCAAATTCTTCTTTAAAAAGAAGGGTTGAGTATAATTCCTCTTCATCCGCAAACATGAAACAGAATAAACTTGATAATGCAAGAACTCTGGAGTTATGTCTAAGATTTATTTTGTATGCCATTTAAAGATTATTTACCACAATTTGAACAAAGTCTGTGTGGTAATTTGTATTTGCCACAATCTTTACATTTTATTGAGTTAACAACTGATGTAATGAAGTGAGCGTTTCTCTTCTTTTTGGTTCTTGATTTACTATGTCGTCTTTTTGGTACTGCCATAAATTAATTCCTTATTGCGAATATACCTTTTAACGCTCTCTTTGTCAATAAAAAGGAGAGTTAAAGTTGGGCTACTTCTGCCTGTTTCTTTCTAAGATAAGTAACTATTGTTTTAGAATATTTTCTTTCGTCGTAAACTTCAAAAGGAATACTTTTGATTAAATCTTTAATATCGGTTCCTCCGTGAAGGAAAACCACAATCCCGTCGTCTTTTAAGGCATCGAAGGTAAGTTGAAGTAAGAATTTATGTTTATGATCCTCGTAAAATGGGTCTAAAAACACTACGTCATATTTTTCGTAGGTGTTTCCAACAAAACCTATTGCTTTAACTTGATGAGAAGCTATTTTTTCACTGACTTTGAGGGTGTTTGCATTTTCTAAAATTGTTTGGGAGCAGGAATAGTTTTCATCAACAAAATCAACAAAGGCAGCTCCTCTGCTTAAGCTTTCAAATCCTAAGACCCCGCTACCGGCAAAAAGGTCCACAACTCTAGCTCCCTTAATCTTATCCCCAATAATCATAAAGATGGCTTGTCTAACTAAGTCTCTAACGATTCTTAGGTCATCAAATTTTGGTAATTTTAATTTTCTACTTCTAAATTCTCCGGAAGTAATTCTTGGCGTGTTGTTGATCATGCCTGTATTTTAGCATTAATTACGCCAAACTAACTCTTTAGTCTTGAGTCTATTATTAAGTTTTGGATACTTTTCAAGATTTTTTGCATATTCGGCTGCTTCTTGTTTTGCTCTTTCAATTAAGTGTAAATTAGACAAATCTGTAAATTTAAAATTTTTGACTCCTGATTGCATTCTTCCAGTAATATCCCCCTCTCCTCTATTTTTCAAATCAAGCTCTGCAAGCTTAAGTCCGTTTGAAGTAATCTCTAAATTTTTAAGTCTTTCAAAAGATGGTTTAGAAAAAGTTGAAGGTATGACTACGCAAAAACCTTCCTTTTTACCTCTTCCAACTCGCCCTCTTAACTGATGAAGAGAAGCAAGGCCGTACCTTTCTGCCGATTCAATCACAATAATTGAGGCGTCAGGAATATCTACACCTACTTCAATGACGGGTGTTGAAACTAATATTTCAATTTCTCCATTTCTAAAGGTAGTTAGAACTGCTTCTTTTTCTTGAGGTTTTAGCTTTCCATGTAGAAGTCCTACTTTTTTATTTTTAAATATTCCTTGAGATAAAACTTCATACTCTTTGATAGCTGATTTTATATGCTCAAAATCTTCCGCTTCTGATTCATTGATAAACGGGCAAACAATAAAGGTAGGTTCGTTTTTATCTAAAATCCATTTATACATCTCATCTCTTTTGGTTGGAGGCACCACATAGGTTGTAATTTTTTTATCCTTATTTGGTGGTGCCTCTAAAATAGAAATATCTAAATCTCCATAAATGGTTAAAGCTAAAGTTCTAGGGATTGGTGTGGCAGTCATGGTAAGTAAATTTGGGGTTACCTGATGGTTATAAATGTTTAAAATTTTAGATCTCTGCTCTACTCCAAAACGATGTTGTTCATCGACAATAACTAATGCGATTTTGTTTAGATTTTCGTAATTAAACAAAATCGCATGTGTTCCTATACAAATATCAAATTCAGTTTCGTCTAAATTAACTTTACTGCTGGCAGTTTTAAGGATAACTTTGATTCCTAGAGGCTCCAGGTATTTTTTAAAAGTTTCAAAGTGTTGTTTGGCAAGTATTTCAGTTGGAGCTATATAAAGAGTTTGATATCCGTTTTCTGCAATTAAAAAACTAGCAAAAACCGCGACCAACGTTTTTCCTGTTCCGACGTCTCCTTCTAAAAGCCTGTTCATGGGCTTTTCATCTTTTAAATCTTTAATAATTTCAGAGATAGCTTTCTTTTGAGTTTCTGTTAAAGGAAAAGGTAAAGATTTTTCTAGTGAATCAACTCTTTCGTTAAAGTCTTTAACCACAAAAGAGTTTAATTTTTCGTTCCAATGTTCTCTTCTCTTTTCAACTTTTAAAAGTTCGATAAATAATTCTTCAAAGGAAAGTTTTTCAATTAATTTTGGATTTTCAATTGCATTATTTGGGAAATGAATTTGAGAATAATTATCTTTAAATTTTAAGAATTTATATTTTTGAATTAACTCTTCTGGCAAAAAATCTTCATCAATAACCTCTTCAAGTGCTTTTTTAATTTTAGCTGATATAAATTTTGAAGAAATACCTTTAGTTTCCGGGTAAATAGGGATTAGTTCGCCTTCGTTTTGAAGTTCAAAATCCTCCTCGTGATAGTTTTCAAATGTTGGAGCTATCATGTTAAGTTTCTTTCCATAGATATCAACTTTTCCGCTAAACCGGTATTTAACTCCAAATTTTAATGCTTTTGATAGGTATTGTTGATTAAACCAGGTAGATTCAATTTTTCCTGTTTCGTCTTTGATTATTCCTTTAGTTAATCTTTTTCCGTTTCTAGTTCTAATATTATCTATCGAAAATAATTCCCCAACAAAGCTGACTTGCTCACCTGGTTTTAAGTCGCTAATTTTTTTTGAGGTATTAAATTTTTCAAATCTGGCAGGAAGGTGGTTTAATAAGTCTCCAACTGTGAAGATTTCTAGATTAGCTAGTAATTTTTGGTATGAAGGACCTATACCTGCTATTTCGCTGATATTTGAGCTTGGTGTCAGCATCTAAATTTAGAATAAATAAATTAAAGTAGGTAAAAATGAACCAGCTAAGAAGAAGATAGTTAGCAGAATCACAAAAAGTTTTTTTTGAAAATTTTTATCTTTTAATTTTTTTAGTAATTCTTTCATGTAGCTATTTTATCTTAAAGTAATTCTTTTTACCAAACTTTACTTCATCGCCTTTTTTAATTGTCTCGTTTAAATTTTTAACTTTTTCAGAATTAATTAATAGTCCATTTTGCTCAATGATTAACTTTATTTCAGATCCTGAGAATCCTTTAAGGTTATTTCTTAAGAAATCTAGAATTCTCATCTCTCCTTCTATTTCAACTTCGACAGTTTGAGTTTCTGAAAACTCTTTATTCTGAACAGTTTTTTCAAATTCTTCTTGGCATTTTTTGGCGTCTAATTCTCCGTATGTTTCTTTAACTAAAGTATAAGCCAATTGTTTTTTATAAATCATTGGATTTGCTTTATTTTTAACAATATCTGTTTCTATGATTGATATTTCTTCTAAATCAACATCTGTTAAAGCTACAAAACATTTGATAATCACGTCATCACCTAAAGTCATCATTCCTGCATATGTTTCGTAGGGTTTGTCGTTTCCAAAAGGAATCACGTTTCCTTCAGATTTTCCAATTTTTTTGCCTTGTGAGTCTGTTAGAAGAGGTACGGTTAAAACAAATTTTTCTTTACTTTTTAGTTTTTTAAGTAAAGTTCTACCCATCATCATATTGAAAAGTTGATCTGTTCCGCCGAGTTCGGCGTCAGTGTCTAATGCGACTGAGTCATATCCTTGCATTAATGGGTACATAAATTCGTGCATATAAATTGGTTCGTGATTTTTAAGCCTGTCTTGAAACATATCTCTTTCAATCATTTGTTCGTGGGTTATATTTGAAGATAAATTTATGACATCCTCGAAGTTTAATTTTGATAACCAATCGTAGTTATCCATAATTTTAGCGGGGTTTTCACCATCAAATTTAATAACTTTTTCGATTTGTTTTTTTATTTGAGAAATATTTTTTTCAATTTCCTCTTTAGTTAATTGGTTTCTAGCAGTTGACTTGCCTGTTGGATCTCCAATTCTTCCAGTCATTCCTCCCATTAAAATAACAACCTCTAATCCTGCTTCCTGAAAATGTTTCATTTTTTTAAGTGTAGAAAGGTGTCCTATATGAAGTAGAGGTCCTGTTGGGTCGATACCAAGGTAGATTCTGATTTTTTCTTTTTTTTCTATTTTAGATAGAAAGAAATCTTTGGAAGGGATGATTTGGTCTATATTTCTAAATAATAATTCTTGTATTTTTAGAGAGTCCATATTTCGTATTTTAACATTAAATTGATATACTTAAATTATGAAAACAGGTTATAAAAGTTCTAAATACTTTACCCCTCCTAAATCTTTTGGAAATAATTCAAAAAGCAAACTAAGTCCTTCAGATTTAAGATATGAATTTTGGACAAAAGTTTTCAATTTGCTAACTTCTGGTTTAACAATAGTGGTAGTAGTTGTTTTTGCTACTTTTGTTTTTTACTCCAAAGACTTGCCAGACCCAACTAGACTTTCTGCTAAAGGTAATGAAAGTGGAACTAAAATTGTGGACCGAAATGACAAACCTATATTTGAGTTATATGGCGATAAAAATAGAGTTTTAATCAAACTTGAAGATGTCTCACCTAATGTCTTGCATGCTACTCTTTCTGCTGAAGATGCTGAGTTTTTTATTCACTCGGGGTTTTCTGTGAGAGGTATGGCTAGAGCTGTTAAAATACATTAACTGGG
>Ga0214923_10001475_pt1 | contig 33312 bp, 28 predicted proteins | sample LL1510_MetaG_FD_177993 | JGI IMG/M metagenome (GOLD analysis project Ga0214923, IMG submission 177993) | Freshwater microbial communities from Lake Lanier, Atlanta, Georgia, United States - LL-1510 | ecosystem: Environmental > Aquatic > Freshwater > Lake | place: USA: Georgia | collected...
AAATACAAAAGGCTTTCCTGATCTTTAGGTGCACAAGAGATATTTTGCGAACAAAAGAGATCAGGTCCAGTTGCAAGTAATGGATAACCACAAGGACACGTTTTCGGAAACTCGTAAGGATTCTCAGCAGCCTTCTCAAGTCCAATGATAGAAGGGATAACTTCACCGCTTCGTGTCAGTTTGACCAACGCACCCGGTGCGTAGCCCGCTGACTTTATGAATTCCGCATTGTGTAAAGTTGCATATGAAATCATTGCTCCTGAAAGCTGCACAGGTTTGACCTGAGCGCGAAAAGTCACTTTGCCACTTCGGCCGATACTTGTTTCAATGGCAAGAATCTCGGTAACCGCAACCTCACTCTCTCGCTTGAAAGCCAAGCTCCCGCGGGGATGATGGCTCGTTGTTCCCAGAGCCTCGAACAGTTGTTCATCATTGATGCGGAGTACCAGTCCATCGATTTGGTGATCGCGTGACTTGTCAAAAGAAGAGTGCACAATTTCGGCAAGTTTTTCTTTCACGAAATCATCAGCCAAAAGAAGAGTCGTTGCCTCTGGCAGACCTGTGTCAAAGCCAAAATTTTGCATCTGCTTCAATTTTTCGAAATACGTCGAACCAAAGAATGTCGCGCAATCAGTTGCAGAAAGAAGGTTGTCGGCATCAGCTGTGTCCGATCGGCGAAACAGCATGAGGTCATAGGCTCTGAATTTTAACACATTCAGAACATCAACAGCTTCATCAACTTCTTTGCGTCCAAAGGTTCCCGGAACTGCGTTTCTATAGCTGTCAAAGCGATCAGTGAATCGCGGAAACTCGCCAATTGGGAAATATATTTCTCCGCGCACCTCAATTCGGATATCATGCATTTCAATCGGCATTTTCAGATGCTTTGGAAGACTTAAAACATGCATAACATGAGCTGTTACATCTTCACCGATATTTCCGTTTCCACGCGTGCTTGCCCTCAGAAGACGACCATTAAAGTCATACTCAATTGACAAAGCCATGCCGTCCACTTTGTCACTCAGGACAAGTGATCTGCCCTGTGCAAAGTTTGGCAGATCATCACTTTGATATGTTTTTGCCAGCGAAAGCATTGCCGGACGATGAGCAACTTTCGCGGAAGATTCACGAATTTCATAGCCAACAAAACTCAATGCAGGGTGGGTTGGATCGAGTGATTTGAGTTCATTTTCTAATGCGTCATATGCTTCATCACTAATCGCAGCGCGACCAAGGTAGTAAAGCTCTTTATAAAGAAGGATTTGCGACGCCAACTTTTCAATCTGCGTCCGTTTAAGATTTGGTGTCGATTGATGAGTCATAGGCCAGGTTCACTCCATTCATGGACCACAGAGTGAACTGAAATCAAACTTGCTTCAACAGGTAGGTCTGAGTTTTAGGGTCTATCCAAGGCAAATGTCTCGGCATTTAGAACGATCCTGCGTTTGCGACCTGCTTGTCCCAAGGCCCCATGATCCCAGCCAGCATATTTCAACTTCGCCTTGGAACCATCTTGCACAAAAATCTCAGCCCGTTTGTTGAATTTTATATCAACTTTTCCAGCATCATGCTTGCCTGAATATATCTTTTTGCCATCGGCGTTAATTTGGATCTCAATTGGCTCGGAAAGGGTGAGCACAGCAGCAGCACTGCCTGCTGTCGTGGGGACCTGATTCGTCTGAGCCGACTCTTCCTTTTCCTCTTGCTCGGAGTTTGAAGCAGTGGTTTCAGTCTTCACCGGGGCTGCTACAGCTGTCGCGGCTTCTTTCTGATTTCCTTCTTGCGTTTTAACCGTCGCAGCAGAAAGGGATGCAGCAATCCCAGCTTCTGACTCTGCTGTCGCTGCGTTTGCCTTATTCGCTTGTTGATTCGCCACCATTGGAGCATTCGCACCAGCGACGGGCACCGTGCTCACAGCAGTGCTTCCAGCCTTCGCGGAATCGGGAGTCTGTCCGATGACACTCGAGGCACTCGGCTGTTGGGCCGCGGGTGCAGTTGTCGACTCGGAACCTGTTGCTGCTGCACTGATAGCCTTTGAATTCTCAGCTAGATCATTTGACGCACCAGAATCACGCATGATTGCTTTTCCAGCAATCAATGCAACAACACAAGCTGCCATCAATGCAACAGCCCATCGCACAGCTGAGCTTGCTGCCACTGGAACAGAGTCAGTTGACGCGCTGGTTTCCTCAGTCGTCTGATGACTCTTCAGATATTCCTCAGCTGCACTCTGTCCAACAGAAGAGATAGATTCGGGGGAATCCGAAGTTGGTTCAGTCGTTGCTGAAGTCGGAACCGGAATATCGTTTGAATGTGCAACCACGAACTGCATCTCAACCGGACCCGCAACCCCAGTTGAGTCGCTTTGAGCTTCATGAGCTCTCGCTTGCAGATTAGAATCTGCAACTACGTCTGCAGTCACTTGCTCTTCTGCTGCAGCAACTTTGCTCTCTGTGAAAGAGTCCTGTCTAGACACGGGCAAATCAAGAGGCATTTCTTCCTGATTAAAGTGACTTGAAGAAATTGCTTCTCGCGCTTGTTCATGCTTCTGCGGCGAATGTCTCTTTTTGTTATTTTTCTTACTTCCAATCGAACTCTCAATTCGCGTCGCGCTCGTGTGATCCAAACTTTCGGTTAATGATTGACTCGTCTCTTGAACTATTTCTAGTTTATCTGTCTCTGCCATTTGAGGCTGCTCAACCATAGGTTCGACAAAAACCATAGCTTGAGACTCATTTTTCAACTCGGTATTCTGAGATATTTGCATTTCGACTTGCAACATCATTGGCTCTGCTGGGCCTAGATTTTCTACCAAAGGCTCCGCCATGCGCATCGATGTCGAAGAAATATTTCTGACATTTTGTGTTTTGGGTGGCTCTTCCATCGATTCCAAATTGATTCCCAAAATGCTTGCAACATCTGGAGTCACAACATCCAAAGGTTCTTCTTCAGGTGTTGATTCAATTTTTCTAGAAAAATGCGTAACCTGTGACGGTTGGGGCAACTTTGGTGCAACAGGTATTGGTTCTGAAGCGCGCACAGCACGAGATGTATTTTGGATCGTGTTTGTCTTGACGGCAACGTCTACGGGACGCGGTTGTGTTAGCACTGGCTCTGCAACAAAACGGACCCGCCCCAATTCACGATCAACGGGCGACTCTTTTCGCTGGTTCAATTGATAGGGAGCCTGTGCATCTTGCTCAGCCGGCATGACCGACTGATTCGCAGCTTGATCAAGCTCCGGAACAGACACTGAAAGTTCACGCGCATAAATCCGAACAAGTCCACGACCGTTGAGGCCTGGAGGGAGTTCATTCCATTGGCCATCTTCAATGGCCACAAGATAATGCTCGCGCACTTTAATTTTTGCCGACAAGGCAGAGGTGCTTCTTCCAATTGACTCGCGAGCTCTTCGCAATCGTGATCCAATCTGTTGAGCAATATCTGCTGTCACTCCAAGCGCAGTTCGGTTGCTTGAGGTTTCCATCTCAGTTCCCATCACTTGACGTTAACCTTTCAATTTATCGTGTCATTTGCCGCTTCAATGCCAAAGCTTTCTGCTGCAAAGAACTTTCAGGTTTCGCATTGAGAATATTCTCTAACTGCCCCAGAGCTTTGCGACGATCACCCAATCGCGCCGTGACTGTTGCAAGCTCAAATAGTGGCTCGAGACATCCCGGACAGAAATCAATAGCCCTTTGAAAAGATGCCTGTGCTTCCTGAAATCGTCCAGAGCTAAACTGACATTTTCCCATGTTAAAATAGGGTGCAGAGTAGGTCGGGTCGATTTCTAACGCAGTTTGGAAAGATGTCACCGCCTTGTCGCACATCTTCTCCTGCATATAGGTGAGTCCCAAATTCAAGTGGACTCGCTCCATGAGTGGATACTTGCCACGCGCTAGTATCTCATTCAGTTTGTTTCTTGATTCATTCAGTTGGCCAGTTAAAATATATGTATAAGCCAAATTCAGCCTGGCATTGTCATCATCTTGATCAATTTTCAAAGCGGCCTGGAAACTCTTTAGAGCGACCGCAGGATTCTTCAAACCAAGAAACGATAACCCTAAAAGCATATGAACTTCGGCCGGAGCATCCGGTTGACGAGATCGCGGCAACAAAAATTGAACCGCGCGCTGGAACTCACCTTGCCCAACCATCTGTCTTGCCAATTCGAGGCTAGCCGCCTGATTCCTGGCAATAGGCGAATCTCCACTGGAGCTTGCACAACCACTGGCAAGAATCATTAGCACGGATGCCATTTTGGCTAGACGCATCATATTCATCAAATCCTATGCTATCGCTCCGCGTTCGGTTGAAATCACCTGGCGCGGTTTGCCTGCGACATCGCTCGGGCCAACCAAACCGTCTTTAACCATTCTATCCATCAAGCGAGCAGCACGGTTGTAGCCAATCCGAAAATTTCTTTGCAGACTGGACGTACTGACGGTTCCGGAGCTCACAGCAAAATCAACGGCTCGATCGTAGAGTTCATTTTCATCCATCTGGGTTCCGTCGACACCCATTTCGTCAATTTTATCTCCCTTGCTCGCGTCAGATTTTTGGCTAATGAGCTGAGCATTCTTCTGAACAGCGGCCATGGTCTCGGTGTCGTAGCGAGTCGGATACAGCAGCCGCAATCGATCGCTCAGTTGATTGATCTCACGGTCACCAATGTAGGCCCCATGTCCACGAATGATGCGATTTGTTCCCGGAGGAAGAAACAACATATCTCCGCGACCCAAAAGTCGCTCCGCACCAACGCTCTCAATAATCGTTCTGCTGTCGTGCTTAGATGCAACTTGAAAGGAGATGCGACAGGGTAGGTTGGCCTTAATCACCCCAGTGATGACATCAACGCTTGGTCTTTGAGTTGCAAGAATGAGATGGATTCCGGCAGCACGCGCCTTCTGAGCCAATCGTTGGATAGAATCTTCAATGTCACGCGGGGCTGTCATCATCAAGTCGCAGAGCTCATCAATGACAACGACAATGTATGGCAACGGAGCGGGTGTTTCTCCTTCGAGCTGCTCTACTGTCAACCTATTGGCCTGAACTTCGCTATTAAACGCCGCAATATTTCGAACAGCTGCTTTACGCATCAGCAAGTATCGACGTTCCATTTCGTCAATGGCCCACTTCAGTGCGCCCGCTGCTTTCGATGGGTCTGTCACGACAGGCATCAGTAGATGTCCAATTCCATCGTAGTTCGACAACTCTAGCATCTTCGGGTCGACAAGAATGAATCTCACTTGTTCCGGACTTCGCGACATCATCAAGCTCAGCAAAGTCACGTTAATGCCAACCGATTTTCCAGATCCCGTTGCGCCCGCGATCAAGAGATGAGGCATTCCGCTGAGATCAGCAACTAAAGGTGATCCATCGACGTTCTTACCAAGTGCCATTGGGAGAGGAGACGAGAGTTCACGAAAGGTCGATTTTTCCATGACATCTCTGAGTGCAACAGTTTCGCGAATAGGCGCTGGGACTTCAATTCCAATCGTACTCTTACCCGGCTGAGGTGCCATCAAAACGCTTTGAGCTTTCAATCCCAGTGCGAGATCTTCTTGAGCGAAAGCACTTTCGTAACCTTTATTCCAGCTGCTGGCTCGAACTCATGGACGTTTACAACAGGTCCCGGCTGGCTCCGAACAACCCGACCCGTGACACCGAAAGTACCCAACTTCATCGCAAGAAGATGCGCTTGCGCCTCAAGGCTTTTCTGCACTGCAGGAGCATCCCCTTGTGCAGCTTGTCCAATAGGCAGACAACCAACCAAAGATTCATAGGTCTCTTTTGTTACGCCTTCGGGAGTGTTACGAACTTGTGTTCGCTGCGGCAATGGAAAGTGTGTCGACGTAGGAGCTGACTTTTCGCCCGATAGCTTTGCAACGTCGTTCTTCGCTGGACGCTGCGGAGTTTGCTCAAGAGTGGCTGCCGTAGCTGCGGGCTTATCTTCATCTTCAGTGTAATCAGCCAATGGAATAGGGCTCACGAATTGCTCGCGTTCTCGACGCATGTTTTCAGCTTTGACAAGCTTATCTTCAACCGGAACTTTCTGAGGCCTTTGCTCGACTGCAGCCTCATCAGCAATCTCTTTCGCCTGGCCCCATGGCATCTGACGAAGCATCCAGACCACTGCACTCACTGGATTCACGCCAAGACAGAGTGGCAGACTTGTCAGCAAACCGACACCCAAAAGAATTCGAACGCCACTTAAGCCCAAAACGGGGGTGAATTGCGATACGACACTGTGACCAACCCAACCTGAGACGGGAAATAAAACCTGAGAGAAGCTTATTTCATCTCTACAGGCTGCGATAAACCCCAAGTAGCAAACGATCAGCTGGGGATAGCCAAAAAGTCTCATCTGCCAGCGCGAGCGAACTCGCGGTCTTTGAAACAATTGAAGGGCATGAACAAGCGAAACTGCGCTAAAAATGTACGCACCAATTCCAAAGAGTTGAACCAACCACTCCGCAAGATTGGCACCAAATGCACCAAATAAGTTACGATAACTGGAACCAGTTGGCACAAACGAAGTCAGGACTAGATGGAAAGTCGAGGCATCTTGCGGATTGAAAGACCAAACAGACAAACAAACGATGATCGCAAGCCCGAGAGCCAGCAACGAAAAATAATCGGCCACATAGACCGCGTTCTTTTTTGAATCCGAATTCCAATCTAAACTGAAGCGGCCCATTGAGTTCACCCCTTGAATCTCCGCGGAGGAAGCATGGAACCACAGACACGTGGCCCTCACGCCATTGTTACCAATGCCTTGATTGGTTTGTCGTCCCCGCTGGATTCTCTCAGATTCATGCGCATCAAAAAATCGCTTCTGGTCATGGGACTGGCGCCTTACCTGGTTGCCTTTGCCCTCTATGTTGTGCTTGTCACTCGGGTCATCACACCACTGCTTACCGGCTTTTTGATTGACCACGACCTCATACCACTGCAGTTGAGTGGTCTGCACTTGGTCGTCAGCTTCTTCATCTGGATGGTCGCCATCATGGTATTCGCTCTCATCGGTCCATCGGTGGTGAACACAGTTGCGAGCCCGTTGTATGACACCGTTGCTGCCCGAACTTATGAGCATTTCTCGGGTCGAGTGATGGCCAAAGAGACGTTTGAACTGATGATTCGTAGTTTTCTTGGCGAATGCTCGAAATTGGTTCTTTGGCTCATGGCGACAATCATTTTGGCGACAACACCATTTGCCGCTTTTTTAGGCGGACCATTGGCACTCTGGTTCCTTGGCTGGACCCACGTCGACCGCACCTTGAACCTCCAATCCATGCAGCTCAAAGAGCGACTCATCTTTGGGTTACACAACGCGCCCGCGTGCGTGGGGCTCGGACTTTGGGGTCTCGTCCCAGGGCTGAACACCGTGTTCACCTTCCTAATGGCCTCGGCGGGTGCTGTTGTTGTTGCAAAAGCTGAACAACACGCTAATCAAAAGACTCCAGATTCAACCAGCGTGGGCGCAAGCTGAAAGGAAATCAGGTGTTCGGTTCGGTCAGTCGATACCTCGAAGCGATCAAATTTAGTCATACGATTTTTGCATTGCCATTTGCTTTATTGGCAACAATCCTTGCTTTCCAAGGTATCGAATTTCAATGGTTGAATCTTGTTTGGATCATTTTTGCAATGATTGGCGCACGCACATGGGCCATGTCAATCAACCGGATTGTCGATGCCCATTTTGACGCGCTGAATCCGCGCACTGCCGAACGTGCCGTGGCTTCAGGGCGTATATCAAAACGGGCAATGTTAATTTTTGGACTGCTTGGAGCTTCGATTTTCGTTGGGTCGGCAGCAGCACTGTCGCTGCTTGCTTTTTCATGCTCTCTGCCGGTTCTCTTAATTCTTGCAAGCTACAGCTACACCAAGCGATTCACGATCTTCTGTCATTTTTGGCTCGGTTTTTGCCTGAGTTTAGCACCACTGGGTGCTTGGGTTGCAGTGAGAGAAACATTGCCAGCAGAGCTTTTTCTTTTATCAATCGCTATCACGTCATGGGTCGGCGGATTCGATATCATTTACGCATTACAAGACACATCCTTTGATATCAAACATGGCCTGCACAGCATTCCAAGCCGCTTTGGCACACACCGCGCTCTTCTGATCGCTCGTTTAAGCCACATCATCGCTGCAATCTTCTTCGCACTCTTCGGAGTTGTGTATCATCTTGGCATCATCTACTTCGTCGGTCTTTTGGCAGCCGTGCTCCTGATGGCGCAACAACATATTGTTGTAAGAAAAGGTTCTCTCGAAAGAATTAACTTTGCTTTTTTCAATCTGAATGGCTGGATCGCAGTTTTGCTCTTCATCGCGGCGAGCGTGTCGCTTTGGGTCAAACAAGTTCTGTAATTTGGTCCGGCTTTAAGGAGTTAACTTATGGCATATTCGCACACCAACATTGAACCAAAATGGCAAAAGCACTGGGCTGAGCATAACCTTTTCAAAACCACCGAAACTGCCGGTCAGCCAAAATACTATGTGCTCGATATGTTTCCCTATCCAAGCGCAGCAGGTCTACATGTCGGGCATGTTCTTGGTTACACAGCCACCGACATTGTCGCTCGTTACTATCGAATGAAGGGATACAATGTACTGCACCCAATGGGTTGGGATGCATTCGGGCTGCCCGCAGAGCAACACGCCATCGATACCGGCGAGCATCCGGCAAAGCTGACGTATCGAAACATTGATAATTTCCGTCGTCAGTTAAGTGCACTCGGTTTTTCGTATGATTGGGCGCGAGAGATTGCGACCTGTGATCCCAAATATTATCACTGGACGCAGAAAATCTTTCAAATTCTTTACGAGAAAGGCTTGGCCTATCAAGCTGAAATGCTGGTGAATTGGTGCCCAGCATTGAAAACCGTTCTCGCAAATGAAGAGGTGATAGACGGAAAAAGCGAGCGCGGCGGTCATCCGGTTTTGCGCATGCCCATGCGACAATGGATGCTGAAAATTACAGCCTATGCAGAACGACTCCTCGCCGACCTCGATGCGCTCGATTGGCCAGAAAACGTCAAAGAAATCCAGCGCAATTGGATTGGAAAATCTGTTGGCGCAAAAATCCGCTTCCAACTGCCAGAACACGCAAGTGAAAAAATCGAAGTCTTCACCACTCGACCAGACACGCTCTTCGGAGCAACTTACCTCGTACTTGCACCAGAGCATCCACTCGTCTCGAAAATTACCACCCCACAACATTCAGATGCAGTTAAAGCTTATCAGCAGACCGCCGCACAAAAATCAGATCTCGACCGCACGGAATTGAACAAAGACAAAACGGGCGCTTTTACGGGAGCATATGCTTTGCACCCCGTGAGCGGACAAAAAGTCCCCGTGTGGATCAGCGACTACGTCATGATGACATACGGCACGGGTGCAATCATGGCCGTTCCTGGACACGACGAACGTGATCACGAATTTGCAAAAGCATTTAACCTACCAATTGTGCAAGTTGTTGCCCCCTCCGAAGGTGCGCACGACATCCAAGCATCCGCGTTTTCCGGAATTGGGCAAATGGTTAACTCCGACTTCCTCAATGGAATGAGCGTCACTGACGCGAAAAAAGAGATGATTGCTCATGTCGAGAAATATGCAATCGGCGAGGGAAGCACAACGTACAAATTCCGCGACTGGCTTTTCTCTCGCCAGCGCTATTGGGGTGAACCAATCCCTGTTCTCAAGGATTCACAAGGCAATATTTTACGATCTTTGCGTGACGATGAACTGCCTCTGACCTTGCCTGAAGTTACAAGTTACGAACCCACAGGCGATGGCAAATCACCACTCGCAGCCATTACCTCTTGGGTGCAAAGGAGCGATGCTCAACATGGGCATTGTTTTGTTGAAACAGATACGATGCCTGGAAGCGCAGGTTCGAGTTGGTACTTCCTTCGTTTCTGTGATCCGCAAAACCCGGCGGCTCCGTTTGCATTCGACAAAGCTAAATTTTGGATGCCTGTCGACCTCTATATTGGCGGACAGGAACACGCTGTTGGACACCTTCTCTATTCACGTTTCTGGACGAAAGTGATGTTTGATGCGGGTGTGTGTCCTGTAGGCGAGCCTTTTAAAAAGCTTGTCAATCAAGGAATGATTTGTCGCAATGGCGCTAAGATGTCCAAATCAAAAGGCAACGGAGTGAATCCAGACGAGGTTTTGGAGAAGTACGGCGCCGACGCTTTGCGTGTCTATGAAATGTTCATGGGCACACTCACTCAAACGAAAGAATGGGAAGACTCAAACCTTGCCGGAATTTATCGTTTTCTGGCGCGCATTGAACGACACATTGTTGATGAATCTGGCCAGAGCCTCATCAACGACACGCAACCGACACGTGATGATCTTCGATTGTTGCACAAGACCATCAAAAAAATCTCACACGACATTGAAACGCTTTCTTTCAATACCTCTATTTCTCAGATGATGATCTTCCTCAATGGAATGGCAGAGTCTAACTGTCGCTCGCGCGAAGTGTGGAGCCAATTCTTGCCATTGCTATCGCCCTTTGCTCCGCATCTGGCTGAACAACTCTGGAACTCTTGCATTCATCCGAACAAGTCACCAAGCAATCCCGACTACCCCTTCCTCAGCACCAGCCCATGGCCAAGCTTTGATGAGTCGCTTGCGCGGGATGATGAAGTGAAGATTGGTGTTCAAATCAACGGTAAAGCTCGCGCCGAGATCACTCTCCCGCTTGATTGCGACCAAGAAACAGCAGAACGCATTGCTCGAGAAGATAAGAACCTATCAGCTGCTCTCAGTGCTCTGGACATCAAGAAAGTTGTCTTTGTAAAAAATCGTATCCTCAACTTCGTTGGTGCGCCAAAAGCATAATCCGCAAAAAAGAACCCGGGGAAAACCCAGGTTCCTGCAGACTCAATTCAACAAACCGGCCCAATCGGCCGGTTTTCTTTTACAGTCCGTTCTGAGCGCGATGGACGGTAAAGGTAACCAGATTCACAATTTCTTCCACGTCGCTATTCCGCTGCAACACGTTCACTGGTTTGCGCATACCAATCAACAATGGCCCAATTAACGTCGCTCCACCAAGCTTGTTAAGCAACTTGTATGCGATATTTCCAGAAGTAAGATCTGGGAAGACAAGCACATTTGCTGGACCTTTGAGTGAAGAAAAATTGAAGCTGCGTTGCAACACTTCAGCGCTCACCGCAGCATCCGCTTGAACTTCGCCATCAACCTCAATATCGGGCCTCATCTTCTTTACCAACATTGTCGCATTGCGAACCTTGTCGGCTTTAGGATGTTTATTACTTCCAAAATTACTAAAGCTGAGCATTGCAACACGAGGCATTTCATTCAAATAAAGCTTTGCCGTGTCATGTGCCTGGATTGCTATCTGAGCCAATTCCTCTTCGGTTGGATCAATATTCACTGTCGCATCCGACAAGAAGATCGATTTATCGCGCCACACCAACATGTAGACACCGGCGAGTACTTTATCTGGTTGCGAACCAATCACCTGCAGAGCCGGACGAATTGCATCAGGATAGTTGTGGTGAACGCCAGACAAATAGGCTTCAGCATCGCCGCGCTCAACCATCATTGCAGCGTAAAACTGATTTTCCTGCATCAATTCTTGTGCAGACATACGCGTTACACCTTTACGTGAACGCTTTTCGAGAAGAATTTGCGCGTATTCAGCGGTCTTCGGCGACGTTGTAGGGTCAATAATCGCCGCGTCAGCCAAGCCATCAAGCTTCTGCTCTCTCACGATTCCGCGAATCTTTTCTGCATTGCCCAAAAGCACGGGATCACAAATACCCTCTTCAACCAACTGTTCTGCAGCACGCAATACAGGAAGACTTGCGCCCTCGGGCAATACAACCCGGGTTCGCATTCCGCGTGCACGGTTATTTTCAGTCACCATGCGCTTAATCTTGCGTGTCACCGACGCCGCAACGCCGAGTCGACCCTCAAGGTGGTCTTCGTAATCTTGAAGGTCGATCGTCTTGCGCGCAATACCGCCCTCGATTGCAGCCCGAGCAACGGCCGGAGCAACCCAAGTCAAAAGTCGCGGATCAAATGGCTTTGGAATCAAATAATCGCGGCCGAACGTGTAATCGTGGCGGGCATAAGAGCGGCTGACACTCTCTGGAACATCTTCTTTTGCAAGTTCGGCTAGAGCATAAACGGCAGCCATTTTCATGTCTTCGGTAATCTGACGCGCCTGAACATCAAGCGCACCGCGGAAAATATAAGGATAACCGAGCACGTTATTCACTTGATTCGGATAATCCGATCGACCCGTCGCAATGATTGCATCACTGCGCACCGCAATGACTTCCTCTGGACGGATCTCAGGATCTGGATTCGCCATCGCAAAAATAATTGGGTCAGGAGCCATAGCTTTAACCATGTCCTGCGAGACGGCTCCGGCAACCGAACATCCACAAAAAACATCGGCCCCATCAAGACACTCAGCAAGAGTTCTCTTATTCGTGTCGTTTGCAAAACGCTCTTTATATTTATTCATTCCATCGGTGCGACCCCGAAAAACAACGCCCTTGCTGTCGCACATGTAGAGATTGTCGCGGCGAACGCCCAAATTCAAATACATCTGCGCGCAGGCGATTGCTGCCGCACCTGCACCATTGACGACAACTTTAATGTCTTGAATTTTCTTGCCAGTTATTTCCAACGCGTTGAGCAACGCGGCGCCGCTCACAATTGCCGTACCGTGTTGGTCATCGTGAAAGACAGGAATATTTAAAGCCTCTCGAAGGCGCTCTTCAATTTCAAAGCATTCGGGAGCCTTAATATCCTCGAGGTTAATACCGCCAAACGTGGGCTCCAGCATCTTACAAGCTGAAATCACATCATCCACATTCGGTGCATTAAGCTCAATGTCGAAACAATCAATATCCGCAAAGCGCTTGAACAGAACAGCCTTACCTTCCATCACCGGCTTGGCAGCCAAGGGTCCAATATTTCCCAAACCAAGCACAGCCGTGCCATTGGAAACAACCGCAACTAGATTGCCGCGCGCCGTGTATTCAAAGACGGAATCTGGATTCTTCGCAATCTCCTTGCATGGCTCCGCCACTCCGGGCGAATAGGCAAGTGTAATGTCCTGCTGAGTTTTGCATTCCTTGGTCACCGCAATTTCAATTTTACCTTTGCGGCCTTTGCGGTGGTACTCGAGTGCTTCATCACGAATGCCCATGTTCTCTCCTTGCTGTTTCTTCACAAAACAGCCGTGAATCTAGCCGTCTCTCCACGGGAATACAACGTTGGCACCGCGCTCTGGCACAAGAACAGGCACAACACAGGTCAAAGAAATGTCCCCGCAACTCCTTGCCTACCTTCCCGGCGCTCAAGCCACTAGGCTGAAAATACTGCCTAAGGAGGCCATTCTGCATGGAAACGACACAATGCAAAGGACGATGGTTCAAACTCTCAGAGGCTGCGCAAGCACTCGGAGTCTCGGAGATTACGGTCCGTAGAAAGGCAAAAGCAGGGCAGCTCAAGGCCATTCTCCGCAATGGCCGATACATGGTCTACTTGGAAGAAGACAATGAACTTGGTTTGTTCACCGCCAGCGTCGAGACCCAAGTTGTACCAACGTTGAGCAAGGGTATCAGCCGTGAACGTTCTTTTGCTGGGTTTACAGCGGAACCAACGAGAACAAATGAACGCCCACCAGGCGACACCGACCTGATTCAAAACCTCAAACGCACGATTGAGGATCAGCAAACTCTTATTGCCTCTCTTGAAGACTCAATCTCGCGTCTGAGTCAGCGGCTCTCGAGCGAAAAACATTCCAGTAGATAATTTGATAGCTCAGGAAAATCAGCAGCAGTGTAAATTGTCCACGGAGAATATTAGATGCGAGCGAGAAATATTCTCCATCAACTCCCAGAAGAAGCGGGCTATCTCTGAGCAGCCAAAAGAAAACTGACGAAGCAAATGTCATAGGATGGCAGACAAAAAGAACGGCGTGAAGCCAGTGCTCGGCCGCCTCACATTCACGTTGGTGTACCCACTCGTCCTTGGTCACAAACATGCATGAAAACATAGCCAACGAGAGAAAAATCAAAAGTGATTGAGAAGAGAATTGAGCTAGTAACGTAACAGCATTTACAGCCAGCACGGTCAACGTATCAAGCGGATGCCCAATACGCTCCCAGCGTGGCAATCCGCGCTTCATATGAAAAAAAAACTCATCAAAAAAAAGAGCCGACGCCTGCAAGAAATATGAGAATAGGGCAACTATAATCCAGACAGTCATGTCTCAGACCCAACAACTTCAAATAAGCTACCAGCAATCGTGAGTCCTGGCCCAAACGCCAAACTCAAAACCAAGTCCCCCGTTCGGTAGCAAGCCGAATTTTCCAAAATCTCGTTCCAAAGATGAGGCAAAGTCGCAGAAGACATATTGCCAAACTTCCTCAAAACATTTCTGCTTTCCTGAATTTTCTCTTCGCGGATTTCAAGCAACTGCTGGATATGATCAATAATTTTTGGCCCGCCCGGATGCACCGCATAAACCAGCCGAGGCAAAACCTCTGCTGCCTTCAAGCCTGCAGACGAGATCAAACGATCAATAAACTCCTTCAACGCACCAGAAATTAGGGTCGGCACATCGCGAGACAAAGTCATCGCCATCCCCCAAGACACCGGAAGCCAGGTCATTGCCTGCGAGGATTCTGGAATTTGAACTTCATTCATTGCTAAAATCTTAAAAGACCGTCCACTCGCAGCAGGCTGATTTGCCACTTTATAGCGAATAAATCCGTCTGCAAAAAGGCTTTGCACAACCAATTGTTCTGGCGAATGTTCAAGCGGATTAAAGTGCAGGGTACACAGTTCAGTATGCACCACATCCGCACTCAAAAACGAGCCTGAATTATTATCATCCCATTGCTGTCCAACCAACGCGCTTGCAAGCCGCGTCGCAGGCAACGCAGCATAGCATCCCATGTGATAAGCATGAAGAACTCTTGTTGAACCCCCAAAGCCGCGCTCAGCCACCAACCGTTGCAGCGGACTAGGCGATAAATAGCCGGTACAGCTCACATGAATTAAATCATTGCCAAAGGAACTTTCTGCTGGAAACAGAAGATCGCATTTATTTCTAACCAATTCATCATAGACCCGCTGGCGAGCCTCCATAGGTTGACCTGTCGGATTTTTTTGAAGGTCAAACACCCTCATTTCAGACCATGTCTTGTGCGTAAAATCGATAAGCTCATGACCCCGAAAAGCAATCCTTTCCGGCGAACATCCAAACCGTGCGATAAGTTTTTCGAAGTAAGCAGGGGTCAAATCGTGTCGACCGGATGGAAACCCCGCCACAGCTTCTGCCGTAGCATGCGCATCGGCCAACCACGAGATCGCTTCTTGCTGCGACTTCTCAAAGGCCGGACGAACAACTTTGAACTGACCAATGTATCGAGACTGTCGCATAGCCTTCCTCACGTCGTTGATGTCAGCTAACCCCTCGGAAGCAGCGATTGTAACATGCGCGCAGCCACCGCGTCAGGGGGAAGCTCTGCCAAACACCTGTGATGCCCAAGTGGACAAAGCCGCTGTCCATGCTTAGAGCAGGGCTGGCACTCGAGTGGTACACCTCGAATATTTTGGTAATCCAAAACCAGTGAATCCGAATTCAATGGTCCAAAACCCGTCTGAGCCGAAGTTGGTCCAAAAAATGCAAACACGCGCGTACCTGTCGCACTCGCAATGTGAAGGGGCGCGGAGTCTGGAGTCAAAACGAAATCAGCTCGTCTTGTCAGTTCTATAAGTTCGGAAATCGGCAAACAATCTCTCGCATCGACAAGCCTCGAAACCAGCTGATCGCTCGGCGAAAGCTTTGCCAATGCGTTTGTGAAACCTTCGAGCGCCTCGCGATCTGCAGGACCACCGGAGATAACGCATTGCATTTGCGGCAGCGCCGTCAGCAGACGCTCAACCACCCGCGCACAAAGCTCCACCGGATACTGTTTTGTGGCCCACATGGAGCCCGGTGCACAAATGAAGAATTTGCGATCCGACTTCAACATCTCAGGAAAACGTCTCGAAAATTTCGACAACTCTGAATCACCGTATAGACTCAATTTTGCTGCATCGAACGATTCAGGGGAAACCAAAGAACGGGCCAATTCCACGTAGCGATCTGACTCATGCTGATTCTGCGTACATCTCACTTTTTCGAATAAAAACTGCGAAAATGCCGCATCCTCATAAGCAACAACCCGCCTCACACCGGACAAGAGAGCAATGACGCCTGAGGTAAAGGATCTGTGCGCAAGTAACAAGACATCAGGAGAATCTTCAGAAATCTGGAGAGCAATGGATCTTATCGAATTTATTTTCCCAAGACCTCGCTGTTTTTTGACTGCTACAACCCGAGCAACACGAGAATCAAATTCGTAAAGCAAACAACCCACTGAATTGGAATAAAGAACAACCTCATGTCCCGCATGAAAAAGTGCATCAATAAGCTTCCCCATCAATGCAACATCGCCGATAAACGCTGTGTTAAAAACGCCAACTTTCAAATTTCTAGCTCCATTACGAGCGCATCCTCACCCGACTTATAATAATTTTTCCGTTTTGAAATCTCTGCAAATCCATATCTTTTGTATAATGAAATTGCTGATAAGTTGGCAACTCCAACTTCAAGAAGCAGACGCTTAACTCCGCGAGCTCGCAAATTCTCCATACCTGCTGTTAGCATCGCTCGCGCAGCTCCCAATCCGCGTGCATGCGCAGCAACCTGAATAAAGTCCAAGTCTGCATCACTAAGCAACCAACGAAACTGCGAAAAACCGATCACCTCAGATTCTTCCGCAAACAAAACAACAAGCATTCTTTGCTCTGCTGAAGCAGCTTTAAGAGTGCAACAGCTTGTAATAAAATCTCGAACCGATCGCTCCGTTGGTGCGTACTCACTTTCGACAAGAATTTCACACAAGCTTTTTGATATAAATTCAATAGAAAAATTCGTCTCATCGAAAACAGTATCCGTAGAAAAAACCGCAAGATTGAAATTTGTCTGCAGTAGAATGCTCATCACTTTCGCAAACCGCTCTTCGGAGCCACGTGCCAATACCAACCCACGTTAAACAAGCTCTTATTCCTCTCCAACGATCCGCGTACACGGACAAATGTTCTCGCACGCAGCACAGATTCAATCCATCGTCTGCGTGTCTTGTCAGAGACTCCCATCACTTCACTTGCCAATGCTGGATCCACTTTGGCAAGGCTCATCGCCTGCTGAGCCTTTACGATAGCCAAGGTCGCCAACACATCTTGCTCTCTCGGGATAAAAAGATTGAGCTTTTGAACATCTATGCAAATTAACGCCAACTCAAAAAACAAACGCATATCTGCAGACCAACCTGCTGTCATTCCTGAAAGGTCATTCACCGAAGTATCGATCTTATTGAGTGGCTTAAGCCAATTTGTTTCCAACGGAACTGCGTTCTCGCCACTGCCACGCGTCAAGTTCCAAACCATCAACAGACCAAGGGCATCAGTTGCTGAAAAAACCTCACGCCCAACGGTCAAAACAGAGCGGTTGACATGGCGAGCGGATTCCAGCTCCAGCTGATTCTCTGCATTTACTTTTTGGCTATAACAAATCAACCCGCCCAGAGTTAAAAGACTCACTCGCAAGAGGTTCTTCATCAGCGCTGATTTTTGCAAATATTCCATCACATCTTCTCCAAGCTTCCCCAAATCAGGGAAATGGCAAATGTCGGTCCTCGGTTGTGCGAGGCTCTTGCACTCTGCAGGTAGCGATATTCAGTTGCCAAAATAACTTCTTGAGCCACTTGTAGTTGAAGCATTCCGCCTGCATAGGCAATCGGTTCTGAAAGTTCATAGCGCGCGGTTGGAAGTAAATTATATTTGAATGCTGTATTCTCCCATCTTGAAACAAATCCAAGTCCGAAAAATCCTATCGGCCGAAGCACGCGAAAAAAGTTCCACTCAGAAAGAGCATCGGAAATCAGCGGATGTGAAAGGTCGCTTCCAAGAAAGCTCCACAGCAAATTGCCAGTCTTTGCTTCGTTGCGTCCAAAAAAAAGCGAGACTCGACCCATCCAATGGTCGCGCAATCTCTGGCCCAACTGCAAGCCGTAGGCGGTCCTCACTGGCCCCGATAGCAGACCAACAATTTGCGAACGCTCAGGCACAAGCATTGTCGTAAAAGATAGATTCTTATCAGCAACAAAATCACTTTCCCATTGCACTGGTTGAAAGGACTGTGTTTCGTGGAGATCCGCAAATGCCGTCTGACACAAAACAATAATGCCGACTGCGAACAGTCGAATCAAAGAAAAAGCGATTCCCGCTCTCAATTCTTTGTGCATTCAGCTCTCCCGCGCTATAGCTTTCTACCCTACGAGGATAGAGACATGGCAGAAGTGCATCTTTACACAGATGGGGCGTGCTCGGGAAATCCAGGACCCGGCGGATGGGCTTGTGTCTTGGTTGCCAACCAGCAGGTCAGAGTTTTGTCGGGATTTGATCCCGCAACAACAAACAATCGTATGGAACTTATGGGCGTCATCCAGGGCCTTGATGCTCTCAAGCGACCGACGCAGGTCCACATCACCACAGACAGCACCTACGTTAAAAATGCATTCACTGAAGGCTGGCTAGAAGGTTGGCAGCGCAACGGCTGGAAGACGAGCTCAAAAGAGCCAGTAAAAAATCAGGACCTTTGGTTGAAGCTCTGTCACCTTCAACGCATGCATGTGCTGACGTGGGAGTGGGTCAAAGGCCACTCAGGGCATTCCTTCAATGAGATTTGCGATTCCTATGCCCGCACTGCCATTCAAGAAAAAAGCGGACGCGATGAACGCTCGACTCTTGCAGAGTTGTTAAAGTAGAAGTCCAAGATTGACCTGCACGCGCACTTCAGCGCTGTCGCCACTCTTCAACCAGCGATCAGTAAAGGCGCTGTTATTCGTCCACAAACTCTGCGGCAGCGCGGTCCTCAATCCGTAGCCGGCACTGCCCGTGAGGCGCTCGCTGAGTCGCACCCGCCAACCAACATCTCCCGCCATTCGCATCAGAATCAGCCGTCCTGATTGAATTGCTTGTCGAGCCAACGGTTCTTCCGACACTTCAGCGAAGGTTAAATCCGATTCACCCCGAACAAATAACCCTGTCATGGTGATCGACTGAGGATAGTATTGCAGACTCAAACCAGCTGCGAGATTCTTTTCCGTATATTTTCCGAGCTTGCGGTTTTCCTGAACCTCGCCAATCCAGGCTATGGATACACTTTCCATCAAGAGATTTTCGTTGGCCAATCTGTACCGACCCAAGAGAAGGTCCGCCGGATTAAATTCAATCAGCGAAACAATTCCATCTTGGCTCGAACGACTTGTGTTCTCAACTTTTTGTGCGAAAGCTGTTTGAATGAATAAAAAAGCGCAAAAAATAAAGAAAATTCTCTGGCTTTTTTTCAATGACGAGGAAGAGAACATAGACTATCACTCCCTAAAGCAGCCGCTCTCAGGAGTCTAAATCGCTGGCTCAAAATTTGGGATCAAGAACTGTCACAGTTTGAACATCGCCCGGACGAATGCGAACAACATCAGACCAAACCATCGCACCTTCTTTGTTTTCGATAATCAGCGCATATTGACCAGGATTTGCGCCACATGCTGAACGCAGGTAGCGGGTCGACTTTACGCTCTTTGCCCCTTTCAGTGGAACAACTTTGCAAACCGATTCTCCAGTCCAGGTATCGCGCACACTAACCACAAGTTCTTCCGATTTGCGGCCCAAGGCCTGAGGATCAATTGAGATGTAAAGACCACCCACCGTTTGATCTTGAAGATGCGGCAAATCGAGGCTCTGATTTGCAATTTCATCCCAAGCATCAGCGTCGACCGCAGGCACAGACATCAATTCTGTCCTGTCCTGATAAATACGACTCTTGAGTGTCTCAATCTGACTCAACATTGTCTTGGTCATCAATTGATCGCGCGAAAGCAAGGTCCGTGACCAAGGTGCTGCCGGTTGATCTGGCGACAAACGCACCTCAACGAATTCTTGTCCACCGGGGAAATACTGAACGTCTTCTGAATTTGGGCGCACCGCCGAGTAAGCTGGGTCAGACTGCATTAAGTAGCGTGAAACACGCGTCCAGACGGGCACATCATCACCTGTGAGCCAATCCCTCAAGCGTCTATCACCAAACTCAGGCTGAACACCTTGCGCAGACAATTCCAAAACCTGTTGAGTATCGAGCGGCTCAAGCAAAGACACGCGCCGATACATCGACTCCGCGACGTCGAAATTCAGATCATGCTCAAACGTAGAGGGCTCAACATGAACAACGAACTGTCGACGTACTCCATTGAGCAGCGAAACTTTCACATCAACCAACGTTTCATCAACATTGAATACACAGAAACGACCATCTTCCGTGAGCTCAGATCCACCTTGCACAGGTAATCCGGTTGACGAAAAGAAATGCGCCTGAAGAAATTTCCGCCCCGCGGTTACATTGACCCTGCCACCCACCAAAGCGCCCGAATTTTCAGGTTCAACGCGGGCGCAAAAGCCTCCCTGATTCATCGCATGGACAGTTCCAAAGGCAGTCGCAATTTGATCAATTTCAGAAGACTTCTTGAGAGCTATTTGCAGGTTCTTTTCTCGTCCCGAGGCGGTCACCGGAATCAGACGCCGGGTCAAACTGCCGTCAAGATGCCAAACAAGAAGCTCAAATCGCGTTCCTCGCGGAACATCTCGAAGTTCAAACGCTCCAGCGGCGTCGGTCTGCACTTGAAAGGCTGTACCAGCAACGCGCAAGACGGCTCGATCGAGAGCAAAACCTTGTGGAAGCTGCACGCGACCTTGAATGGTAACCCTATCACTCTCAGCTGAATTCGCATCCAACGCTGCGGAGCGAGACGAGGGGACAATCTTACTCAGTTCTTGCGCAACTTGCTCATGCGGCATCTCAATCGCTGAAGTAGTCTTCATCGAAGGTTCCACACCAACCACGCTGCGCTCAGACGAATGAACGGCCGTCTGAGCAGAATCACCCGAAGAAATCGCACGAACTTCCGGCTGAGAGGTCTCGGCAGTCCCTTGAAGTCCAAAGCTCTGAGAAGAAGCCTCAACCGTTGAAGACGACGCAGACCTTGCAATTTGCGTCGGAGTCACCGCGTGGATGCGGCCATTCACAACCGTGTACGTTTTGAAGGGATCAAGTCCTGACTGTTCCGACTCAGAATCAACAGCCTGGCCTAAGGCATACCCTTCATCGCTCTCAGCAGCTTCATCAATAAGTGTGGTCTCAAGCTCAGCCAGCTGTTCGCTGGTCACAGGCGCCGAGCGCGACAAACTTCCAAGGAACTGCCGTGAAAGCTGGCCCACTGACGACTTCATGGATTCCTGAATCATGCCATGAAAAGTATTGCTCACGCGAAGGACTTCGCTCTTCGGAACATCGACTGGGAATTGGATCTGGGATGCTGTTTTCAAGTCAAAATCCGATGCAACAGCTTCGACAATTTCGCTGACTTGGGCTTGGTCTTTCAAAGAGCCTGAAGGCATGCCGTTTAATTTAGTGTCGCTGAATCGAAGACCGTCCAACAACGAAGATTGAGAAGCTAGGGCTGGCTTTTCTGAATCCAATTGCATGTCTTCTTTTGAAGACTCTGCACCGAGCTCAATCTCAACAATCTTCCTGGGAGATTCCTCTATTGCGGCAGCGTGCAAATCGACGGCGTCTCCCAAGTCACTCCAAATCGACTGACTCTCGGCGCTCAGGTCTGCTGCCGCTAGAAACGAGTGCATGACTGCAGAAACGAGAACACCGCGCCAAAACCACATGGTCCGACGCGCTCGCTTCCGTTGAACCCGGCTAGTGTCTTTAAACCGAGTATCCAATCTCACGACCTACTCCTCACGCTGATGTCCATTACAAGACATCGGCTCTATTCTCCCGCGCTAAAGAAACAGAATCTACAGCTCTTTATTCTGACTCCGTCAACCAACCGTCAGACACGGTATTCCTCGACCCGTACCTCCAGGGAAACGCCAAAAGCCCTTTCAAATGGTGCTTTCTCGCAATTCAACTCATAAATTTCAATGCCCGCATCCGAGCTCGCACTCGCAAAGATGGTGAGCAAAATTTTTCCTCCTCGCGGCGCCGCGAGCTTAACCTGCCTCACTCGACCGAGTCGCCCCCGATCCATACTGACTGCCAGGCGCAGCAACGAAGACAACTTTGTCACCCGCTGCAAATCATCAGGATCGAAATTTTCCATGCAATTTTCATCTGTTCTAGGCGCTCGCTTCCGATGAAAGCGAATAAGAGTAGCGATAATTTCAAGCTCACGCTGACTGAAACCCATCAAACTACTGTTTCGAACCAAATAGTGTGCATGCTTATGGTGGCCGGTGACATTTACAAACCGACCAGATTCATGAAGATACGCCGCACATCGAAGCAGTTCACGCCACTGGCCTGAAAAACCACGCGTCTCTGCCAGCGAATCAAAAAGAGCCATCGTCAATGAGGCAATATGAAAGGCATGCGGCTCATCAATTCGATGTTTTGCACCAAATTCCTTCACACTCTGCCATCTCACATCGCGTGAATCACCGCGTAGCCAAGTCTCTTCCCGCGCAAGGGTGTCCACCAGAATACCTTCGCGCAAGGCAGTTGTTGAAAGTGTGAATGACTGAACATTCGCAAGTTTAGCGAGGACTTTTAAAACCATGGCGCCCGCAACAATAATATCAGCCCGCTTTGGATCCATACGCGGCAGCATTTTTCGCTCCTGCAGAGAGCGATTTCCAAACAACACTTCGCATATTTCAAACAAATCTTCACATTTCAGTGTCGTTCCATGAAATGCTGCCGGAACAGCTTCACCATGCATACCCATTGCAAGAGATTTTAGCGCCTTCACAGTGCCAGACGAAGCCACCGCCGCATCAAAACCAAAGCGCTTGATTTCTCCGCTCACAGGTTCGAGCCGACTCACAACATAGTCTTCGAGTTCCTTCAGACCCCTCGCGCTAAATGGGTCAGAGGCCAAAAACTTCTGAGTCAATCGCACAGCACCAAGCTTCAGCGACGTCGCAAACCTAACCTCATCCCATTGACACAAAATAATCTCGGCCGATCCGCCACCCACGTCAACAATCAAAGTCGACTGAGAGGCAATAGGAAGGCCCAAACGAACTCCCAAAGAGACAAGCCTTGCCTCTTCCTGTCCTGAGACAATTTCAACCAAAACGCCCGAGCGTGTGGACAAACGTGCGGCGAACTCTGCTCCATTGCGGGCTTCTCGGAGTGGATGCGTTGCAATGCACCGAACCACAGCCTTATGTTTTTCAGCTACCTCCCGCATGCGCTTCAAAACGGACACCATTTTGTTAAGCGCGTTGGAATCCAGCATAAGCCTCTCGTCTATATCTGCAGCCAGACGCGTCTGCTCTTTCATGCTCTCCAAAACCTGAAATCCACCACCTCGCGACGTTTCAACGATAAGCATATGAGTGCTGTTCGAACCCACATCAATTGCCGCAACACGTCGAACAGGATCTTGGCTATTTGTTCGAATTTCGCTCATTTTGACATCCGCATTGGAAAAATATCTGCACTCTCGCCTTTTTGCGTCGACAATTCAATTTGCCGCATCGATTCGCGAAGACGCAATGTTGCTTGGCTTTCTGTTCGTGCGAATTCGATCATTTTATCTTGTGAACGGAAATTTTTGTTTCGAACAGGAGATGCCTGAACGTAAGTGCCATCACTCCTCATCACATGAGCCTTCGTATTATCCTTCAAGGAATATGAAAGAATTTCCATGACCTTTGCCTTGAGATGCTCTTCCTCAACGGGCCAAACAACTTCCACGCGCTTATCCATATTTCTCGGCATAAAATCTGCGCTGCCGAGAAATATCCTCGGCCGATTGTTGTTGCGAAACCAAAAAATCCGAGAATGCTCGAGAAACCTGTCAATGATAGAAATAACTCTTATATTTTCGGAAATCCCCTTTAAACCAGGCCGTAAAATACAAACACCACGAACTATTAAATCAATTCTCACGCCAGCTTGACTTGCGCCATAAAGACCTTGAATTAATTTCAAGTCGGTTAAGGAATTCATCTTCAAAATTATCTGTCCATGCCCGTTTACTTGGTGACTCTTGATTTCATCCTCAATCAATCGCAGAAAGAAATCACGCAAACCAAATGGCGCCACTTTGATGGTTTCGAAATCCGGACCACCATTCAGTTTTGAAAGCTTCGATTCAGAAGCTAACAAGTTAAATCCAGTTAGCAGATTAAACAACTTTGCCAAGTCACTTGTCAGTGTTTCACTTGCCGTAAGTAAGCAAAGATCGGTATAAAGTCGAGCTGTGTTGCTGTTATAATTCCCGGTCGAAATATGAGCATAACGTTGAAGATGTTGACCCTCTCTTCGAATCACCAATGCACACTTGGCATGAGTCTTGAGGCCGACAAATCCAAAAACAACATGCGCCCCAGCTCGTTCAAGTCGACGCGCCCACGCGATGTTATTGTGCTCATCAAATCGTGCTTTCAATTCAACAACTGCAGTCACCTGCTTACCTTTTTCCGCTGCGCGCACAAGCGCTTCGATCACAGGTGAATCTCCACCAATGCGGTACAATGTTTGCTTTATCGCCAAAACATTTGGGTCTTCGGCAGCGCGCCCAAGAAATTCAAGAACACTCGAGAAACTCTCATAGGGATGATGAAGCAGGACATCCCGTTCACGAATAACATCAAATATATCCCTGTCCTGACTAAGTCTCGCATTAATTTTTGGACTGAAAGCGCTATCGCGCAGAGACGGTTTCAACTCGAGTTTTGTAAGAAAGAGGAGATCCCGGAGATTCAAGAAATTTGAGCATTCGTAAACATCACCAATCTCAAGTTCCAATTGCAAGCGAAGTCGTGAGCGCAATTTTTCGGGCATATTTTGCTCAACTTCCATCCGCACCACAAAGCGTTGGGCCCGGTCTTTGAGCTCCAACTCAATCGACTTCATCAGGTCCTTAACTTCGCCTTCAAGCAATTGATAATCGAGGTTTCTCGTGACGCGAAAAACGTAGGCATCTTCAACTTCACTCCAAGGAAACAATTTCTCGAGATGTCTCTTAATCAGATCTTCAATCACAACAAATCTGTGTTCCCGCACTCGAGTGGGAATCGCAACAAATCTTGCAAGCTTGGGAGGAATCTCAACGAAGGCGAGGAGTGGCTCGCCGTTGTCGCCCATCTCTTTGAAGCTCACCGCAAGATACAATGAAAGATTCGAGAGGTAAGGAAACGGATGTGCTTGGTCAACCGCCAACGGCGTCAAGATTGGAAAAATCTGGTTCTCAAAAAATTCATCCAAACGGTCGAGTTCCTGTCGACTCAATTCTTCAACGCGAGAAATCGTCACGCCCTCTCCAGCTAATGAGGGCAACAAACCTGCCTGAAATGTTGCATAAGCGCGCCTGAATTGTCTGCGAATAAACAACGAAACTTCGTCGAGTGTTTCTTCGGCATCAGTCTCTCCGGGTGTTTGATTTGCAACCGGCAATCCAGACTCTTGATTCTCGAGCAACTTGAACAAACTTGAGAGCCGAACCATAAAAAACTCATCGAGATTGGAGCTGAAGATCGACAAGAATTTGAGTCGTTCCAGCAAAGGGGTATCTCGCTTTTCTGCCTCTTTAAGAACGCGGTCATTAAAGGCAAGCCACGCCAATTCTCGATTTAAAAATAACTCTGGATCATCCAACAAACGGTCGGTTGTTTTGCGCTTGGCGAATGTATCGATGCTTCTTTGCTTCACACGCGCAGTCATAACCCAAAGTCCTCCTACGATTCATTCGAATCCATGGAACAACTCTAAGTTAAGTCAGGATTTTGGGTTCAGGTTGATTCTATCCGGTCATGATCTCAACTCGGCAGACTTGTCCCGCTCATCGGCAGGTCTTGGCAAATAAGCAACGAGCTGAGCATCGGGACGCTTGGAGGAAAGATGAGACAAACGCAACCAGACAAGGGATGCTTTGCGGTAGGGCCTTAGAATGCAACCCAGCTCAGGCGAAAGAAGGGACAAAAGGCGTTCAATGTTGGGATTATGCCCAAACATCCAAATCGCTGGCGGACGACCGATTTGCAGTCCTGCGACTTCTTGAACAATGAGCTTCCAAGCACGCTCGACCGAGCCCTCTGGAGAAAAAACCTGATCGCGAATGACTCGCAATGTCACACCTTCAAGGACCCGCTCAAGGGTTTGTTCGGCTCTTTCGTAGCCACTTGAAAACACCAAGTCCGGAGTCGGCAAATTCATAAATCGACGCAATCGACCAACCACGTTTGCTTCTCGCTCACCCCTCGCTGTCAGAACACGCTGAGAATCATCCTCAAAGCGGGATGCATCAACAGCCTCTGCATGACGAACGACTATGAACTCACATTCATTCATCTCAATCAAACTCCAAAAAACAATCGCGATTGCATCGCATCATCATGAATTTGTCTCTTAAGATGTTCAAGATCAGAGAATTTCATTTCCGTACGAATGAATTTTCGCAAAGCGAAGCTTATTTTTCTTCCGTATATGTCGTCTGAAAAATCCAAAATATGAGCCTCAATCTGCAAGCGCAATCCATCCGCAATGGTTGGTCGAACTCCGCAGTTCATAACCGCGGCTCGTGATTTCTGCTCTCCCTCAATCAAAACTTCAGCAGCGTAAACACCATGGGGTGGGAGCAAACAATTCCTATCGAAAAGTCCAAGGTTAGCAGTCGGAAAACCGATCTGACGGCCGCGCTGGTCACCCTTCACAACCGTGCCATTGAGGCAAAAACTACGGCCCAAGAGTCTTTCAACCAATGAAAAATCAGCGGCCAAAACAGCATTTCTTATCCGACTCGAAGACACGGGCAGACCGTCAATCAAAAATGGCTCTGCTTTGCATGCTGCAACACCACGCTCGCCCGACTTCTTCTCAAAATGGTTCCAATCGCCTTTGCGGCCTGCGCCATAACAAAAATCAAAGCCTATTAGACATCGCAGAATATTAAATTCAGTCCAAAGATATCTAAACAAAAAATCATCGGCGCTGAGTGAAGCGAATTCAGGTGAGAATTTCTGCACAACAACAGCATCGACTCCAGCTGTCAAGAGCAGTTCTATTTTTTGCGCCAAGGAAATTAAAGCTGGCTTGCTGTTCTCTACTGCAACAACACTCGAAGGGTGGGGGTCAAAGGTCAAAACCACCCGCGGAATACCGTCTGCAAACTCCGCTAATTTCTGCAGGAGTTGCATATGTCCTTTGTGAACACCATCAAAATTTCCAATCGTCAGAGCAATTGGCTTTTTTGAGCGAATGATCTCAGCGTTGCCAAAGACCTTAAATTCCCAATCAACCATTTCCAGCAACCTGCACCAGTGAAAAATCAGCTACTGCATCATAGAGCCGACGCACCCGAAGAAGAAGAGCCAGGCGATTCTGCTTGATTTTAAATTCTTGCGCATTGACCAAAACACGATCAAAGAAATTGGCCATTGGATGACGCAGATCTGCCAAAAGGCCAAGATAAGCTTCGCAGCTATTGCTGAGCAGAAGAGAATGCCCCTCACTCTCGGCTCTTTCAAGCGCAGTGTATAATTCTTTCTCTTCGTCTTCGATAAAATGTTCAGTCTCAATTGCTGGACTGTCGCCATTTTTTAGAAGGTCTTCAGTCAAAGTGCGGCAGCGCTTATATGGAACCATTGCTAAGGCGAGCGGCGCTGGTTCTTCACCAAGCCTGACCAAAGCACGACTCGTTGCCTTCACCCAATCCAGCGATGATGAAATTGTTTGGGTCGAGAGACGTGCACTGACAGCCTCAACAGCTCCAGGATCAAAATGAGTCTTCCAAAGAGCTCGCAGACGCCCCAACATGAATGCAAAAACCTTCTCTTCGGTCTCTGCTTGGAGTTCCATTCTCGAACTCCGACAATTTTCAATAGCCAGCTTAAGACACACTGTAAGACTTATTTCCACGGCCGCCGATTCTCCATCAGCACCGAGCAAACGAAGGATTGCGAGCGCCAAACGGCGTAAACCATAAGGATCCTTGTTGCCCTTGATATCGGTGCCATGACCAACCAAAACAACAAGTGAATCAATTTTATCTGCGAGACTCACTACCTTTCCAAGAGCGGTCGAGGGAAGTGCTGCATTTGCACCGGCTGGAGCGTAGTGTTCTGCAATAGCCGAAGCAATTCGATCACCTTGTTCAGCAAATAGCCGCTGTTCTCGGACCAGAATACCGCCCATCAAGCCCTGCATTTCATCAGGAAACTCCTGCACACAACCAGACTTTAAATCAGCCTTACAATAAAGCCCCGCAGTCTCAGCAGCACGGATAAAATCTTCATCCGCATCTTTTCGAGATCCAGCAAGTGTTCGTGCAAGTTTCGCAATTCGGTCTGATTTGTCTTTCAAACTTCCCATGCCAGCCTGGAACAACTGATTGGAAAGCTTTTCGTGAAGTTCGTGCAAAGGTGTTTTCAAATCGCCATCATAATAAAAAGCACCATCATCCAACCGTCCAGAAACCACAGTCGCGGTTGCTTCAACCATGTTCTCGGGCTTTGAACAGGGGTATCCCGCAACTCCAATGTAGTAGGGCATCGCGAGCCCAGACTTTGAATCAACCACCGATAAATAGTTCATATGCTCGCGAAGCACACTTGTTATCAAACGCTCCGGCAGTCGCATGTATTTTTCAGGGATTTTTCCCACGAAAATCTGAGGAGATTCCGAAAGGCCGGCAACTTTATCCAGGAGACCATCCATTCCAGATGGCAAAACTCCACCCACCTCAGAGGCAAGCTGGCTTGCTTTAGATTGAATGAAATCACGTCTCCGAGACCACGATGGTTCAACATCGAGTGCGCGAACCATTTCGACATAACGATCCGCGTGCGCAATTTTAACTGCACGTGGATGAAGAATCCGCTGACCAAAAGTTAAATTGCTGGACTTTAATCCAAACGCTGCGATGGGAAGCACCTTGTCATTTGCCAGCGCACAAATCCATCTCACAGGGCGAACAAACGGGGTTACACCTTCCTCTACAATCCACTTCATCTTGAGCCCAGACTCAATATTCTGGCACCATGAAACGAACTCGTTCGCAAGCAGGATGGGTAGTTCCCCCCCAACTTCTCTTTTCTCAGCGTAAAGGAACGTCCCGTCCGCGCGCTCCTTCCATTCCAACGCCGCAGTTTCAACTCCGATTTTCTTTGCAAAACCTGTTGCAGCAGCAGTCAAAGTGCCATCAGGGGCACGAGCAATTCTTTGCGCAGGACCCCAAAACTCGCGAATGACACTGGGTTCAGTCTCAGGTAAATTCTTGCACAACAAAACTAAACGGCGAGCAGAAACAAGAATTTCATGTTGAATTGCATCGATAGATTTTACAAAGCCGGCATCAATCGCGAATCGCTCCCTGCATTTCGCCATCCAATCATGAAAAGATTTTTCAAGATGTTGAACTGCAGCGGTCTGAAAAGACGGTGGCATTTCCTCGACACCCAATTCAACGCACAAGGACACTTGACCAGTATTGGCAGACGAAGAGTTTTTGTTCTGATTTTCAAAATCTTGAATCTGAGCACGTTCGTGAGACTCGATGAATGGCAAACGAGGATCTGCCGAAAGACGGGTCATCATCGGAAAGCCTAATTTCTCGCGCTCTGCGCGATACGCCGTTGCGCAGAGCCGTGCGCAATCACGAACACGACCAATGTATCGTTGTCTTTCGCTTACAGAAATCGCTCCACGCGCATCAAGCAAATTAAAGGCATGAGATGCCTGCAACACATAGTCATACGCAGGCAAAACCAAATTCGTCGCACACAATTCCTTTACTTTTTCCTCACACACCGAGAACAACGAAAATAGCTGATCAACGTCGGCATTTTTGAAATTGAAATGTGAAAACTCAAATTCATTTTGCTTGAAAATATCGCCATAGCTGAAGTAATCATTGTATGGAATATCAAGCGCATTCTTGAGTCCAGTCGCGTACATGTAAAGACGTTCTAACCCATAGGTTATCTCACCCGAAACAACATCCAAATCCAAGCCACCCAACTGTTGAAAGTAGGTAAACTGAGTGACTTCCTGGCCATTTGCGCGAACTTCCCAGCCCAAGCCCCACGCACCCAAAGTTGGACCCTTCCAGTCATCTTCAAGCAAAGAGATGTCGTTTTCCTGGAGATGAATTCCGATATGCTCAAGTGATCTAAGAAAAACATCGACAATGTCAGACGGGGCAGGCTTCAAAAAAACCTGTAGCTGATAATAATGCTGGAATCTGTATGGGCTCTCGCCATAGCGGCCATCGACAGGTCTGCGGCAAGGTTGTACGTAAACACTTCGCCAAGGCTCAGGCCCAAGCCCCTTCAAGAATGTATGCGGATGAAACGTTCCAGCGCCCATGGCAGAGTCGTAGGGTTGAGTCCAGAGGCAGCCAAAACGCCCCCAGTATTCAATCAAACTGAACACAAAACTCTGAAAATTCTGCATACATCACCTTCAGTTGGGAGCTAATCAAAAAAAGCCCCAGTTCCGTAACTTTAAGCCACACTCACCGCAACCGCTCGTCTTGCGAGTCAATTCATCGACGGCCCTGACAACTCCCAAATCAGCAAAGCACTCAATCAAACCGATACCTCAAACAAGAAAGTTTAAAATTCGAGTTGAGAACGATGGAAACTAAAGTCGCAAAGCAAAGCTCTCATCATTCTTCAGCCGGCGAAGATTTAAAGAGAATCTTTCGCACGCTCGGATTAATCATATCTTACGTTAGTACCATTCTATTGCCTGCAAAAGCCTCCGCACACGGCTTTAATGCCAACTATGTCGATATCGTAAAAACATACGGTGGGAAATACCGGGTCATTATCAAATACACGCATGTAGAAGTCGGCGAATATCGGGAAGCCCACATTGATTTTGACAAGAAAGAAGAAGCGATAAAAGCATTTCAAGACTTGGCAAATGGAGCAGACTTTTTCATGGGTGACATTAAGGGATCGATCCACTTCCACAATCCACCCGAGAAAGCAAAATCATTCTGAAACAACTGAATCCAGTCATTTCATGACAAAAAAAAGCCCAACCTCATCGGCGGGCTTTTCTGGTCAATCAAGGCTAAACCAATATTAAACTGATTCAGCTCCACCCAAGAAGCGGCTCGAAATTCGAGCAGCTTTACCCTTGAGTTTCTTGATGTAGTAAATGCGCGATTTGCGAACTTTACCACGTGCCTTGACTTCAACACGGTCAATCAATGGTGAGTGAGCGAAAAACGTTCTATCAACACCGATTCCACCCGCGGAAATCTTACGAACCATGAAAGTACTGTTTGTTGTGCCCTTGCGGAAACGAATCACAGTGCCTTCGAAGGCCTGCAAACGAAATTTTGCAGAACCGTCTTTGTTCGTGCCTTCCGCAATCTTCACCCAAACGCACACGGTGTCGCCGGCGCGAAAATCAGGGAGTGCGGCCTTACGGAGAAACTTCGATTCAAAAAGAGACAAATCTGGATGCTTCATACTAAACACCTAACCCACGAGAGAGGAACCTTAAGGGATTTCACGGTATCTCAGTGAGAGAAAATGGTCGGGGCGACAGGATTTGAACCTGCGACCACTTGCACCCCAAGCAAGTGCGCTAGCCAGGCTGCGCCACGCCCCGACGAAGTAAAACGTAAACTACTCAACACAACTTACTTTGCAAGCACCGACTTTACTTTTTCAATAACAGCAGAGAATGCAGCTGTATCATGAATAGCAAGCTCAGAAAGCTGCTTACGATTCAAACCAACCTGAGCCTTTTTAATTCCGTTCATGAACTTGCTGTAAGGCAAGCCATGTGCTCGTGATGCTGCATTCAAGCGAGCAATCCAGAGTGAACGAAATTCACGCTTCTTAACCTTACGGTCGCGATAAGCATACTCAAGACCCTTGCGAACGATCTTGACCGCAACGCGGTAGGTTTTGGAGCGAGATCCACGATAGCCCTTGGCGAGCTTCAGGATCTTTTTGTGACGACGACGAAGTTTAAAACCACGTTTGGCGCGAGCCATATTTACCTTCCTTTCCTCGATAACCGGAGCCCTCAAATGAGGGTCTTAAAAATCCGGGATACCGGCTGAGACGAAATTAGAGACCGCTGTTGGGCAAGCAGCGCTTCACCAACAACATATTTTCAGCACGCATAATTTTAGCCTTCTTCAGGCGATTTTTGCGTGAACGAGATTTTTGCCCCGTCAAGTGTTGATTACCCTGGTGAGGAACTTTCACCTTACCAGAACCTGTTACCTTATAGCGCTTCGCTGCTGCGCGCTTCGTCTTAATTTTCTTGCTGGACGGTGCTTTTTTGCCACCGGCAGCACGGATCTTGATGGTCCGTTTTTTTGGCTTTGCCATATGTTTGCCCTTTTCTTGACATAACACGGTTAAACAGAGGGGCTCTTATAGCACGCAATTCACGCCTTGCAAGGCTTTTGAACAGGCGATTTGCGAGAAAAAAAAGCCCGTCATTTCCTCAATTTTTCTCAAACAAATAGCGAGGCAAAAAAAAACCTCGACCGACGCCGAGGTAATGAATGGTGAGCCCGCCCGGACTCGAACCGGGGACCAAAAGATTAAAAGTCTTTTGCTCTACCAACTGAGCTACGAGCCCCACCAGAAGCCCGTACCTAATATCACGGCAAGCCCATGTCAACAGAACTTTGGCCTAATTTTGAATAATATTTCGTGTTATAAAATGGAGGTCGAGAATTTCATCATCTGCGAATTCCCCTGCATTTTTTTCAACAAGGAACTTCAAACCAGGACAGCGAGAAATGAGCTTAAAGGACATGCACGACAAGCTACTCTTAAAAGATCTGAGGTGGCAATCAGGAGGCCTCATAGCGCTTTATACCATTACAGGAGCACTGGCCGTTCTCATTGGTGGAACAATCTGCGAAAGGGCTGGACTCTACTTGGTGGGAACGGGTGGATTTTTGCTTGGCATGAGTTTGGAGAAATTCGCCACTCGACAAATCCGAAGAGTGGCAAGACATCTTGCCGAGCAGCAAAAGCAACTTCTTCAGTAGAATTGTCCAGTCACCAATGCGCATCTGCAGAAAGTTGCTTCGACAAAAAGCTAACTTAAATCATTCATGGAACCAGGCGATGTATGATAAGATAAAAAAAATCCCCGAGAGATTTTTCTCTCGGGGATTCGGAATAAAAAGGCTG
>Ga0214923_10001476_pt1 | contig 33292 bp, 24 predicted proteins | sample LL1510_MetaG_FD_177993 | JGI IMG/M metagenome (GOLD analysis project Ga0214923, IMG submission 177993) | Freshwater microbial communities from Lake Lanier, Atlanta, Georgia, United States - LL-1510 | ecosystem: Environmental > Aquatic > Freshwater > Lake | place: USA: Georgia | collected...
CCAAGTCCAAATCCAAACGCGCTTCCAAGGCCAAATCCAAACGCGCTTCCAAGGCCAAATCCAAACGCGCTTCCAAGGCCAAATCCAAACGCGCTTCCAAAGCCAAATCCAAATCCAAACGCGCTTCCAAGTCCAAAAAAAAATCAGCGGAAAAGAAACCACATTCTCCAAAAAGTACATCGACTAAAAGGAAAGTTTATTACAAACACAGAGTATAGAATGTGCAGTACAATAAGACAGTACTAACAACATCCACTCATTTTTTTACTGTTCATTCGTTGCCGCATACGTGTTCCTGCGCTGTCGTGAAGTTTAGGCATATTGTCTACAAACTCGTACACAATATTTCCATCAATATCACTATAGTATGCTTTTCGGATACCCTTTTGGGATAATTTATCTATACACGAGTTACACGGCCTCGAATACAACAATTGCTTTGCTTTGTTCACCCGAATAACAAGAACATCCAACCCTTTCATTTTTTTTGGATAAATATTTGACAAAGCATCCAATTCTGCGTGAATTGTCAAAGGGAGAACATGATCATTTAACCGGATATTAAATCGCTTGTTAACACCAATTGATAGAATTTGTTCCCCATACACCAAACACGCACCATGTTTTTGGTTCAAGGTTGACTGCGTAGCCGCCTTCATCAACCGTTCTACCGCTTTGGCGAATTTGTCACTTGAACAATTCATTACAACAAAGATTGATTCGGCCCTTTCTTTTTTCTTTGTGACTGCTACTGTATTTTTGTAATTGTTTTCTAAAATCAATTACACAATACAATTCATTTTTTTACACACCTGACTTCAACATTGAACCCTAATTTATTTGATAATTGCCACACGTTTTTGATCTCAAGTGTTACACTTTCCAATTGTTCTGATTGTCGTAAACCAAATACCGACTTGCCTCTTATCTGTGGCAAGTAACACCTTATACAGTATTCCTCATTGTCCGTTGTCCTGTTGACTAAATCGTAAAATGGAACTGTATCTGGTATGTAATAAGACCTCTTTAAATAGTTTTGTAAATATTTTCCCAGACTAATACCGTCTCCTCCATCTGATTGGTTTAACCCCAATATCACATATTTGGTATTTAACTCTATCACTCTCACGTTTCTAAATATAACACCAATATCTGGAGTAAACAAATAATTGTTGCCTTGTCCATTCCTCTGAGGCTTCATGTATATGCTTAATCTTCCGTCCTCACACATCGCTTTGATTTCTTCTGAATCGATAATTATCATTGACTACCGGTATTCCTTAGTTATCGTGTTTATTTTATGTACTTGATTCTTCCGCACATTCTTTTGGGTTACATTGTTCTCTGGTGTCATGTCGACACACAGGACATGTCACCTTTTCCTGACATAACCAACCATGGATGCAGCTTTTGTGAAAATAATGTTCACATGGTAATGTGACTACACATTCTCCTACTTTATAACCTTCTATGCATACATTACAATCTTTGTTCTCATAATCTTTAATGCTACATTCTGTAATAGTTTGACATGACAAGTTGTCAAACTCTGCTTCAGTCAATGTTACTTTAATGTCTTCCATTTCCGTGTTAACTGCTGGTTCAATCATCACTTCTAACAATGACCGGAATAACTCAAACACACCATCGGCATTACCTATATTGTTAATAACAAAGTTATTATCCATCGTGTTAAAAGTACGATTGTTTCTTCCCGCACGTGATATACCATGACCAGTTGTTCCAGTAAATATCTGGTCTACCGTGTCATCCATTTCTAATTGTCTTCTTAACTGGTACATATTGCTAATCAATTGTTGATTGATTCTCAAAGCATTGTTAACCTCCTCCGTCATACTCGTGTTGTTGATTAGTGGTCTTGACACTACATCATCAATCCAATCTTCGTATAAATCATCAATATTCATGTCAAACGAAAATACACGTCTGTTTGACATTTCTAATACGCTTAATTTACTGTGTGAAATTAAATTTTTTATTGAATCTCATTTTCACATTTTCACATTTCCCCGAAGAGTAAATTAAGTAGTACTGGCAGTGGCAGTGAATCCAGTGAATGTTCACATTTTAATCTGTTTACAGTTGTAATGTTCCTGAAGTGCCAATAATAATGACGGTGATTGCTCCAATTGTCCCGCCATTGCCTGTTGTAAAGTCTCGGCGGGATAACTTTGTTTAGCATACTGCATTATCATTTGCTTATCTTGTTCTTGTTTTGTCATCAATACATGTAGAGTTTTTTGATAAAATTGTTCATTAAGCTCGCGGTACCCTTCCCTCTTCACCGGCACAGCTTCCTTTGACTGATACTCCTTTACTCTATTGTTTAATTGCTTACGATTTATTTTCTTTGCTGCGTTTTGACTTTTAAATTCTTCAGGTACTTGAATGACTTCCTCTGGATTCCTGACTGTTGTATACGAATAACGGTAATCTCCATAATTATTATTCCAATATCCCAACCCAGATTGTCCAAAATTATCTCCCGTCACCATCAAACCATTATAACTGCTCACTTGAGCAAAGTCACCCACGTCACCTGTATTGAAACCATAAAACCCGTCGGTAGTTTTGTGTATTAGTGATTTGTTCTGTTCAGTTTCATCTGATGTGCTGTTTATTTTCAAATACTCAAACAATCGGTTGAACTCATCGTGTGAAAAATCTTTGCCCTCAAATTGATTGATTATACACAAATTTTTTTCTAATTCTTGATAATCTTTTTCACTTTCAACACGTTTATGTTCACCGTATCCAAAACTCATTGGTGAGGTATCTTCTTTTACAAATTTCTCGTTGAAATGTTTCAGGGTTTCCTTGTCAAAATTTGGCTTAACCACCGTTTGATTTTTTTTCGTGTTTGTAAGCTGTCCAGTCCTTTTGTTTTTTATATATTCGTATGATGCTACTACAATTTTAAAACGCAACTCATACTTTGCCACTTCCGAGTTGTTTGAAGCCTTATCAGGATGATATCTTTTTGCTCTTTTTCTAAAAGCGCTTTTAATTTGATCTAAAGTGTCATCGTGTGTCACTCCCAAGATGAAATAGGGATCGTAATACTCTTCATCCACACATATGGTTTCCATACTTACCTTGCAACTAAAGGATTGTAATCTTAATCTTAATATCAGTATTTTATTTTTACATTTAAACTAAAATACAGGAATTTCTTACCGGAATCGCTTACAGTAAATTGCAGTACTCCCGTGAATACCAAAGATTAAGCCCAGAGTATTCAAACAACAAATGAAACACAACACCGCTCACAAAAGCTATTTCTAACATCCGCTCCGCTCCGAAACCAAAAAAGTTACAATCCAAACTCTTAGCATAACTTTGCTGAATACTTCTTATTATGTACATCAATACAACCAATCCCGCTCCCACAATTAATGCTTCCGTCAGAACTAGCCCAACAGACTTTTTTGACACATCATGTAGTTTCATTGTAATGAACTACTATTAATCCAGGATTTTTTTAATCCAATAACCCAAACTTTCTTTCACTACCACAAATTGTTCTTACATCAACTTATTTACAACGTATTTCTGAAAAGATTCCTTGAAATTATTATTTAACTTTTCGTGAACTACTTGGAACTCCTTTCTATCAACAAGCCCATCTTCATATTCCTCTTCTTGTGTCATTTGCACATCTTCTCCAACACGACGCAATATATAGTATCTATCCGGAATTCTCATACTCTTGTATACTAATGCCTTCTTTACCACATTCCCACAATGGATAAAGTCTGGTAGTTTACCAAATTGTTCCTCAATAACAGTTTCCATTTCTTTTACATTAACGTTATTGATTACTTCTTGGTCAATGCTGTAGTATTTGACACACTTGTACATTAAAGTCATATTGTTTCGGTTGCAATCTAATTGACGCCATATAAGGTAATTCAATGCCTCGTAGTCTTTATCAAATTCTACAAAGGTTCCCGTAAAATGAACATCGATGTTCAAAGACTCGACCAAAAATTCTTTTATGAAACTGCTGGTCGCATGACTTACAACACTCGTTACTGTCTTCATAATATTACCATCAAACAAGAAACTTCCGGCGTCATTGTAAAAAAATACCAAATGAAACTCATTGTTAAAACAATATATAACCGATGGATCAAACCGTTGATATAAACTTTTGGCCACACGGACTAATATTTCGTTGTATACTTTCAGTTTATCTATTTTTTCACCGATCGGACAAACAAAATTAATGTACTTTAACAAGTCGCTTGACTTTAAGGAAACAACGTGTGGTTTGTAAGGGTGGCACTTATTGCCATTGTATTCCTTTACTCGTCTGCTCATCCGCGTCTGCAACGAATCTGGTTTTGCAGTTTCTGAATCATCCGTGAATCGTAAAGTACCCAAAAGTGCTGTATAGTAAACCTGTAATAGTGTTAAGACTCCTGTACATATATACATTTTTCGTTTCTAATTTACTAAAACAATTTTTATTTTTATTTTTGACTTACTTAATTTCTGAGATACTTATAGCAAATCACAATGCCAAACCGCACACGTTCAAAATCTAAAACAAGCCCCCTTCCACACAAACGAAAACATCGAAAACAGTTTAACAAAAATCCCTCTAAACGCAAGTCAATACCTCAGTCTAAGAAACCCTCTAAAAAAGAGTCATCTAAACGTAAGTCAAAACCTCGGTCTAAGAAATCCTCTAAACGCACATCACCACAGTCAAAACCTCGGTCTAAGAAATCCTCTAAACGCACATCACCAAAGTTAAAACCTCGGTCTAAGAAATCCTCTAAACGCACATCACCACAGTCAAAACCTCGGTCTAAGAAATCCTCTAAACGTAAGTCGCCCAAGTCAAAACCTCGGTCTACGAATCCCTCTAAACGTAAGTCGCCCAAGTCAAAACATCGGTCTAAGAATCCCTCTAAACGTAAGTCACCCAAGTCAAAACCTCGGTCTACGAATCCCTCTAAACGTAAGTCGCCCAAGTCAAAACCTCGGTCTACGAATCCCTCTAAACGTAAGTCGCCCAAGTCAAAACCTCGGCCTAAGAATCCCTCTAAACGTAAGTCGCCCAAGTCAAAACCTTGGTCTAAGAATCCATCTAAAGAAAAGACAAAAGCTGAAAAAGACAAAGAATGTCGTAAACGTAAGATTAGATTAGTAATGCATGAATTCAAGAATAAACGGCTTAAATTAAAAAATGGTAGTGTCATCACCAATCCTAAGCAAGCCATTGCTATCGCTTTATCTGAAGCTAACAAGTATTGTTAGATTGTAGTATTGTAGTAATTAATTCGCCAAATAATTATATTGGTTATATGCAAGTATGAAAAAACTATGTACCTATGTTTTTAAAAAAGGCCATAGAAAAGGGCAGATTTGTAATGACATGTGTAACCTTAAATCGTCCTTTTGTACTAAACATGAACGCCAATTGAAACAAGAAGTACAGACAACAACAATCATTCGTATCAACGACCGTTCGTCGTTAGAAGAAAATGTAAAAAACAAAATTTTATCGTTACAAACATCGTCAGAAAACAAAACCGTTATCTTGAAACATTATCATAATATGAAACGTTTGGAACCAAACAGTACGGAATATTATAAAAACCAAATCTTTGTTGATTTATCCCTTAGTTACCCTTGGTCGAAAACGTTTGATATTAATACCTTTCTGGAGGGTACTAACGTAAAATCGTTTGTGTATTATCTTAAAACCATGTTTGATCAACATATTTATGGAATGGAAAATGTAAAAAACGAAATCATCAACATCGTATGCAAATTAATTACCAACCCGAATAGTAAAAGAAACAACTTGGCATTATGTGGTAATGCTGGTATAGGAAAAAGCAAATTTATCAAAGTGCTAGCTGAAGTTCTTGGTATCCCCCTGAAAATAATATCACTCGGTGGTATTAAAGACTCTTCCTTTTTCCTGGGTCATGGTTACGTATATGTTGAAAGCGGACCTGGGAAAATACTACAAAACATTATTGATGCCAAAATATCTAATCCGATTGTTTATTTTGATGAATTAGACAAAGTTAGTGAAACAGAACACGGTAAAGACATTCACTCGTTCATGAGTTATCTAACCGATCCCACTCAGAACACGGAGTTCACCGATCACTACTTTTACGGCATGAAGTTCGACCTGTCCAAAGTATTTTATGTCTTTACATTTAATGATATCTCCAAAATTGACAAAGTTTTACTGGATCGTTTGAATGTTATTCATGTCAATACACCCTCCACCAAGGAGATCAATGTCATATTACAAAAGTACTGTATACCAGATATCCTCAATAATATTGGTATGTACAAACACATTGAATTTACACCCGAACATATCGATTGTATAATAAGAACTTTTGAAAATAACTTTGACAAACAGGTTTCTAGTGGTATCCGAGAGTATTATCGCATTCTAGAAAAAATTTTGCTAGAAATTAACAAAGACATCCTTTTGGATAACTTTACTAAAAACCCTCGTCTAGATGACGAGTCGTTTCACCATTACCTAAACATCATAAAAAACCAGGCCAATACCTTGCAACACACCAATTTATCACACATTCAACACATGTACGTATAAGTTACAAGAGAGGCTTCAAATGAGATTATTTGTTGTAACGTACTTTGTTATAACAAATTGAGTCGCTTATTCGCTTATCATCAATTTTGAATAATCAGCTGGGCCAACACTTTTAGCAACTGCGCGTTCTGATAACTTAAGTTGAACAATATTCCAAATGCTGCCTACTTTGCTATTAAAATACCAAATTTTCGCACATTCAATAATACATTTGAATACCTTTCCTTTTGATAAAATGTCATTGATATTTGATTCATCTATCATTATTTTGTTCTTGGAATCGTCAAAAACCACACTTGTAAAATTACCGTTTTTGTCACGTGTCATTTGGAGCTTCATCAATCGAGGATACGTTCCGTTCTCACGTAGAATTGGAGAATACACAAAATCACCCCCATTGCCTTTAGTAAAAATGTCACTTTGATTCTGAGCTAGTTCTTGCAGCTTCTTGTCGAGTTTATCTATAAACTCCTTGAAACTCACAGCGTTTCCTGTTTGGGCATTATTAAGAGAACAATCAATGTTGTATTCTGTAAATGTAGACCAATCTTTGTCCAATGATTTAACACCAAAAGGACTATACAATGATGAAGTACAAAACTGGACAGGCTCTTTGTTGTACAACAGTTTTACTGCTCTGCCTGACTTGGCCAAAACGAACTTGTCCCATTCAACGTTGTCGATGTCAATCATTATCGGTTTGATAACACTATTACTTTTTTATTTTTTCATTTTTTTTAAGTCATTTAACCAAAAGTATTTTCCTGACACACCGTCAAAAATAACATTCCTGTTTCTTTATCCAATTCTGATATATATACGGCTGACAATAAACATGAACTTGGGGGGATGCAATTGTTAGCAAAAATGTACAGTGCTTGTGTAGGTTTCAACTTTTTATCTAAACGTCGTCTAATTATATGCATAAACTGACCGATTGTGACATCACCAGTAACAAGAAACTTGTTTTTTGACGACTGTAAACTGGTGTCTTTTGTGCGCAACACAACTGGAATGTAATCGGGGTATTTATGCTTTATCAAATCTACTTCTTTGCGAATCAACTCCTTTTCTGCCGGTGAAAATTCAAGCTTTGAATAATCCACCGCTTTTCTATCCGTCATCACTTATTAATTTACATGAAAAAAAAATATTGGTTAAACTTAACAAATATGAGCAGCATACAAAATCTTAAATCTTCCAACTTCACGATCAAACAAAACGGATTGTACATCAAAGGTGTCAAATACCCGGGTATTCTTTTGATCTGGGCCAATTGGTGTCCGCATTGTCATGAATTCATACCTAAACTTAAGCAACTCTGTAAGCAGCTAGGTAAAGAATTCATTTGTACAGCAGTAGAACACGCAGAGTTCAAAGACGACGACTCTCTCAGCTCTGCTTTGGACTTTAAATACTTCCCTTCCATCAAGTTTTTTGACCAATCAGGTAAAATCATTGGCGATTACACAGGTAAACGTGACATTTCACCTATTCTTGACTATATCTGCAAAATGTACCACCACTGCATATTCTACCACTAGCCGATACAGCGTTTATACTAAGCATTTTATTTGTTTAATACAATTAATAAAATGTTTGCAATCTCACAATTTGTACTGAAGAGTCTTAAAGTTTGCAATACGTCTAGTTTACCTAGTTATTCTATCGCATTAGGTATTCTTTTTTACGCCTCTTTGTATGTATACCTATTATATTACCAAAATGACTACATTTATATCTTTAACAAATTTGTTATTTACGTCATTGGAATCGATCTGTTATTATCAGCTTTCTTGTATTTTAAACCAGATAACAATCAACTCACGCAACCCAACTCATCCCAATTATCTTTGTCAACTGACTTTGAGGATAACGAAAATGTCACTCTGTTAAATAATGACCAAGATCAAGAATCGGATTACTCAGAATCAGGCTATGAAACCGAATCTTTTGAAGAATTCGGCCAAGACCCCGACCCCGACCATGCCCAAGAAATTCAAATACCAATTTCTAATATTGTTGGTTTAGAACAACAATTGAATGATCTTTTAAGAGTAGAGGAACAACCACCGCAAGAATCAACCGTACAGGCAACAACCGTACAAGCAACAACCGTACAAGAATCCAACATACCACAGCAAAGTCAAACAAATACTAATATCAATACTGTTGAAGCTGAAGGTGAAGCTGAAGGTGAATGTGAAATCGAAGCAGAAACCGAACTTGACAAACTTACTGACTTACAATCCGAACAACCCAAACGTAAACGAGGTCGACCACCCAAAAATCAAAATGTTCAAATTTTGTAAGTGGTAGTGTAGTAATAATTACTGATATTATTAGTAATTACTAGTACAATGTCTTTAGTAACTGGTTAGATATACATAAATGGTGGAGGTCCTGAATCCTCAGTGTTACTAGTGCTATCAGATAAAAATGTATCGATATGTTCCTTGTGGACAGTAACAGGTAAGGAACTATACTTAGGATACAAAGATTTGTATGTCAATCTAATAATGTCTTCCTCTGGATTTGTTAATACTAAAGTGTTAATTCTTGAAACAATCACTTCAAACTTGCGCTTGATATCTCTCATTCCTTCATCCTTTCGAGAAGACTGAATGATATAATTCACAGCTTCTTCTGTAAACGCTATTTGTGCAGAAGTGAATTTGTACTGATCCAACACTTCATCGATCAAATGTTTATTGGCAATTTCAAGTTTTTCCTTAAAACTGTAATTGTCAACCTTGATTTTAAACAAACGATCCGCTAAAATCTTGTCTACCTTAGATGGATCGTTATAGGTGAAAACGAACAAAATTTTTGACAAATCAAACTCAATGCCTGCAAAATACCGATCATAGTTGTATCGGTGATTGGTAGTAGTATCAGTCAAGTGAATCAAAGTTCCAATAATTTCTTTGCCATGATGAGTCTGAGAAATTTTATCACATTCATCCAATAATACAATCGGGTTCATCGCTTTGCATTCAGACAAAATTTCAATAATTCGCCCGGGACTAGAACCCACGTAGGTAAAACCATGACCTGCCAGTAAGGAAGCATCCGACTCGCCACCTAAACTAATAGAACGATAAGGTCTTCCTAATGCCTCAGCAATACTCTTGACAATGCTGCTTTTACCTACACCCGGAGGACCGTAGAGTCCAATAGCATTCATTGAAAATTGGTCATTTCTTAACATTCTAGCAACTACATTTATAATTTGATCCTTTGGTTTCTCCAAAAAAGATAAACGCTTATCAAGTACGTGCCGCACATTCCGAATAGACTGTACTGCCTCAGTTTGGGTAATTTGGTCGAGTGAAGGTGTTTGAGTAACATACTTTCCAAACGGAACCGACAACAACATGTCCATCCAGTTTTTATACTTGGCAAATTCAGAACTGTCGCTGTCTTCATATCTTTCCATGACTTCCAAACGTTTGTAAGCAATCACTTTGTTTTCAAAGGACATTTTGGACTTTAATATTTTCCTACGGTAATCATCGGACACCTCATCTGATTGCGCACTTTTCATTATTTCCTTCTCTAACTCGAATAGTTCTGGCTCATTGGTTTTGTTGATATTGGTAGTCAAGTATTTTAAAGTTGAATTGTATTCCCCTGAAAGTACCTCCGAGTTATTGTATTGATGAATCTTTTCCAACAGCCGTTGTTTTTGCGATACATGTACATTCATCTTTAAAATATCAATTACGCTTGGTCCTGATTCTTTGTAATCTTTATGAATTGATTCTAATTGGTTAATAAAAGCCTTTATTTCTTCCTCGGAATAGGTGTTGTTGAGCCTGCGTTTTCTTTCTTCGATAGGAATACGTTCAAAAAACTCTCCACTGTTGATTCCATCTATATACTTTAATAGTTCTTCATATACGTCTTGTTGTTGTGCTTCCGGTTCTTCGGTAGAGTATTCTGAATCGTCGTCTAAGAATTCTCTTTCATTATCTCTGTATTTTTTCACCAGCTGTTTTATCGATTCTTTGATAATTTGTTGCACTTGATTAGAATTCAACTTTACATTTAACATCTTTTTTTCTTTGCTATGTTTGTCCTTTGCTTCAACGCAATCACTCCGTTCCGTGTCGCTTCGTTCTGTGTCACCCTGTTCCGTGTCGCTTCGTTCTGTGTCACCTTGTTCCGTGTCCTCCCATTCATCTAATTCGATTTCGGTGTCAATGTGAGTTACTTGTTCTGTTGTTGGTGGGTAAGATGGTGGTGAAGAATCGCCGGGACGCCTCCTTTTCACAAGCGAAATATTAGAGGTACTATTATTATTGGTATTGTCTCCATCAATATGCTGAGACTCTTCTTCACGAATGCGCTTTTGACTGCGCGTGTAAACCATTGTGTATAGTATTAGTATTAGTATTACCTATTAGTATTACTGCTACAAAATAAATCAGTTTTTTTACCTAATTGCGCGTTTAACTAGTTTTAATTTTGAAATACGTGTTACGGTGCTCGTTTCTTTCCACGTATTGGTTTATATTCTGTACCAAAATATCGATTAATTTGTGACAAAACCTTTAGCGAGTTGATCCACCTAAAACCAGCATCACCAGCCCAAGTAATCCAACTTAGTATCGCGTGTTTACGATGCCAACTGCGGTCTTTAGGGCGACCTGCTTGATCCCACTTTTTGAATCCAGGATAACTCGTGTATATATGACGCGCAAACCAATTCCGCATGTATCTTGCATCTTCTACTGAAATTGACTCTTGGCTTGCTAACTGTTTAGCACGACGCCAACCCGTTTCCGTAGCACCTTGGAACCCGATACTTTTCAATTTGAAAGCATACAATGCCCATTTTCTTACATTTTCTGGAACCTTGATCATTACCCGGCTACGTTTTCCATAGTATTGTGACCTCGTCTGACCACCACCAAATTTAATATTTTTTGAGCCTCGTACTTTGGATTTGTCACGTTTGGCTTTTTTAATAGCACTTTGGGATATTTCCTTGTACGTTCTGGGTGTCCGGGATGTGACACGATAACTCGGCCGGCACAATGGATACTTCTCCTTTGAACCCTTTGCTGAACTGCGTCCACATGAGCGGTAACCGATTACTTCCCCCCTTGAATTCCTAATAGGTCGGTTCAAGTCAACCCATTTCTCCTTAAACCATCGCTTTAATCCTGAGTTTTTGGGTCTACTACCTTTGAATTTACCGCCGCGTCGCTTGTATTCCCTTACGATCCAACTGGATTTGTAAATACCTGTTTTTGATTGAAATTTCTTGCTTGCTAAACTTTTTACATAGTTATAAAGTTTTAAGTTCACAGGTTCTACCATCAATGTTACTAACTACCTTTACACAATAAAATAGTAGAAACAAATTTTTGTAAAATTTAAAAATATTGAATGTTAGTAAATCTGTATTGAATGTTAGTAATTCTGATCTGTTTAAAAAAAAAAATTCTAAGCAGTTTATGAAATTATTCAAGAAATCACAACCACTTTCACAACCACTTCCACAACCACTTCCTGTTGTTCCACGTGGTTTTAAAAAAGTCACTTATTTTGATGAAAATAATGATATACGAACAGCTTTGGTCCCAGAAAAAATTAATATTGCATTTACCCTCAAACCTATTTCCCTTGATCCATCTAATGCGAATCAAGTGGACAGAAGCAGTTTGTATACCTTCGATACTGACCATAACCATAACAATACTGATTATACAATAGATACCGATAATTCCATTCGTGACTCGCTTGATCAAGATTACAAGCACAATAGCGTAGACGACATATACCAAATTATTGATAGTTACGCTGATTACGAGAACCTACTCCCTAGTCCTAGTCCTGTTGATTCCGAATATCGTTATACCATTGTCAGTCTACAAAGTTCATTTTCCTCCGACGAACACATTTTGCGAGGTAGAAAACGTGATACGAGTCCTGTGGCATCAAGAGCCTCGAGTGTTTCCAACATATTTCGTACTCAGCGTAAAACAAAAACAGATTACTTGGATGTATTTTTACAATACACTAATGATACTGACTCAAACCACTGAGTGTGTTTTTAAATGTAATTTTTTTATTGATAAAATTACAGTTACTAACTAGAACACATCTCACAACCTTCACGGTTGTCGATTGAACACAATAGTTTTTCTTCGTTTTTGGTCAACTTTTTTCCAGACTCTTGTTTTGCACGAATCTTTTTTTCCAAATTAGCATCAATACTGAATTTCCCAGCCGACGAAGATGCTCTCGATCTGAGATAGTACATTCCTGTTTTCAGATTGGCTTTCCAACTATAAAAATGCATGCTGGTTAGCTTCTTGTAATTTGGATTAGCCATAAATAAGTTCATGCTCTGCATTTGGTCTACAAACGCTTGTCGATCACGTGACTGTTCGATCACACTTTTCATACTGACTTCCCATACTGTTTTATAAATCTGTTTGATATCATCCGGAATTTCTGGAATGGCTTGAATACTACCATCATGTGCTATGATTGTATCTTTCATTGTTTTATTCCATAGTCCCAATTTGACTAGTTCCGCTACCAGATACTTATTAACCACCATGTATTCTCCTGACAACACCCTACGTTTGAAAATACAACTGTCGATTGGTTCAAAACACTCACTGTTATTCATGATCTGGGCACTACTTGCCGTCGGCATCAAAGCAGTCAACATACTATTACGGGCACCATATTGTTTCAAATCTGCTTTCAGAGCGTTCCAATCCCATCGCCCGGTAAGGAATTGCGTAAGGTCAATACCATCAAATTCCGCCGCTAAATCAAACTGAAGTTTGCCTTCGCTAAATGGACTGCCCGCAAAACTGGAATAAGGCCCTTCTCGTTTGGCCAGATCAATGGACGCACGCATGACTCCATAATACAACGTTTCGAAAATCTCACGGTTCAATTGTGCTGCTTCAGGTGATTCGAATGGTATTCTCATTTTGAAATAAACATCAGCTAATCCTTGAATCCCGATACCAAGTGGACGATGTTTCATATTACTGAGTCGAGTTTCTTCGGTGGGATAATGATTGTTATCAATTACTTTGTTCATAGGCTCGACTACGTATTGGGACACCTCTCGTAATTTTTCAAAATTGTAAAACGGTTTACCTTTGGCATCATATTCCACAAATTTAGGTAGAGCAATACTACACAAATTACAAACGGCGTATTCTTTATGGTCTGAATATAAGGAAATTTCACAACATAAGTTGCTGGACTTGATTGTTCCTAAGGATTTTTGATTGCATTTCCTATTTACAGAGTCTTTGTATCCAATGTAAGGAACTCCGGTTTCAATCTGCGCATCTAATACTTTTTTCCACACTTCTTGTGCTTTGACCACACGTTTGTACCGTTTTTCTTCCACATATTTCAAGTACAGTGCTTCAAAAGCTTCACCGTATGCATTGGTCAATCCTGGACATTCATCCGGGCACATGAGGTACCAATCGCCATCGGCTTCCACTTGTTTCATGAAAAGGTCCGGAGTCCATAACGCATAAAACAAATCACGCGCACGCACGTCATCATGACCTTGGTTTTTCTTGAGATCCAAGAATTCAAGAATGTCCGCATGCCAGGGCTCCGTATATAAAGCAAAGCTTCCCTTGCGTTTACCACTATTATGTACTAGACCCATATCTGTAAGATAATTATGGTTGTCAATCATATTGAAATCATATACATCACCAGCGTAATGCACTTTCTGAATATTCTTGATTCTAGTGTAAAGTATACCATCTGCTTCAAAATAATTTACTTTCTGTTGACATTCAAACTCGGTTTTTATTCCCAAATCTTTCAATACTTGCACCTTTGGAATTCTCAAATTATAACATATCTTTCTTGAAATAATAGGATGTCCTCGTTTATTGTAATTCATTACTTGTCCTACTTTATTGACCGTTTGACATGAAGTCAAAATACCAAATCTGAGCAACAAGTATTTAATAGAATACACCAAGTTCTTATCAGTTGTCATATACCATAAACATGTAGTTGTTTGACATCCGTCTGTCTCCAAAAGTCCTTTCAACAACATAGATGCTTTTTCTTTAGGTAAATGCAAAAACCTTTGATCAATAAACTTATCGTGATGGTCATCGTACAGCATATCTTTGCGTATTCCTGTTTTTGCAATATTTGTTTGATTATATGCAAAGCTTATCTCGCATTCATTGGCAATCCAGTAGTGGATATCGCATTTGTTAAGAAAGTCAATAACGAAAGCTTTTGTTGAAAGCTTCTTCTTGTTATTCAATGTAACTTGATACCTTGTAGTTGTTGAACTTTGAATTATACTTCCATCCCCAACAAAAATTCCATACAGCCTGCATTGTTCCTTTGAAATTTCGGGTATGTCAACTTCGTATGTAGGCATTGGATACCCCATATAGTATCCCATTTTCACTTGAGATGCTGGAATGAATTCTGGTTTTCTCATTCCTCTCATCACCAAATCACGAACACGTCCAGCTCCTAAATTATCTTTGATGACATATATATCATGCTCGCCAGTGCATTTTAAAGGATCCACGCTAGCATGATTTTCTATGACGTATAAGGACTCGTTTTTTATATTTACGATAACTTCATTCACCTTCTTAAAGCTTCCATCATTTGTAATAAGATAATCATTTGTAGTTATTTCATCCATTCTCTTAAATCCATCCTTTGAATAGACGATAGTATCGGGTGTAATGCACTGGTTCACATATGCTGCAGTGCTGTTGTATACTTTTATCATAGGAATAATGCCATCACTGACACCGTTGGTTCCTCGAATAATGCTTCCTTTGGCTCTTATATTACTAATGTGAACACCTATACCTCCACCCAACTTTGAAATTCTAGCACAATCAGTGATTGTCTTGTAAATACCTTCAATCGCATCAAAACTTCCCATCAAGTAGCAACTGCTGAGTGCAGCTAATCTAGTCGATGCATTGAACATTGTGGGGCTTGCGTGCGTGTAGTAGTGTTGGGAAATATAATGATACGTTTTTACAACAGCTTCGATATCACCTTTATGAATACCGACTGCCACACGCATGTAAAGATGTTGCGGACGTTCCACTACATTCATTTTACCGGTTTGTTTATCCAACAGTTTTAACAAGTAACCCTTTTCCAAAGTTTTGTAACCAAAGTAGTCAAATAGATAGTCCCGACTGTACTCGATCGCAAAGTTAAGCGTGTCCTTGTTGGTACGAATGATTTCCATGATGTCGTCAGCAATTACTGGCATGGGCGCCCCAGCTTTGTCTGTATTGTTGTAAAGAGATTCCATTACTTCGCTAAAACATTCCATGGTTGATTTGTGCAAATTACTGATAATAATACGGGAGGCCAGTTGCCCATATTCCAAATTTTCAGTCATGTTCACCGCAATACGCGCCGCTTCTTCATCCAATTCAGTTGAGGTGACTCCATCGTAAATGCTGGATACCACACGTTGCGCCACAACGTCCGGATCAATTGTCTTCAATACCCCAAGACTTTTGTCATTACATAGTTTTTTGAGTCGATAAATAATCTTATCAAATGATAACTGTTCCAAACTTCCGTCTCGTTTTTGAATTTTCATTGCTTTAGCTAATGTAATTACAACTTATCCAGAAAATATATTTAGTTTTTTACAATTGACCTACTTTAAGTAATTTAAATAGTAGTAGCAACTAAACCATTAAGAGATACTTCCACTCAATAATATGAACATCCAACCCATATCTTTCTGTTTGTGTGAATTTAAAGTTAATTTTACAATTGAAACCAGAATATAATGAAATCTCGTTTTAATTACACCTCTAAACACGATTCAAACTGTCCAATAGATTCTAGGTTGAATTCGCGCAACTTCGATAGCGTCTTGGATCGCATTGTCGGAGATACAGACCATCTTCGTGACACCTACAACAATGAGCAAATCAACCAGGAACTGGAAACTGAAAACGACAATGCTCATGAAAATATTAACGAGGGAAGTGGTGATGGCAACGGAAATGCGATTGGATCAGGTGGCTCGGCTAATCTTGAACATAAAATGGACGTTTTAGCGCTAACCAATGGTTGGAATGACAAAAACGAACGGATCATTATTTCGGTGGGAGAAAATGCAGCCTCGTATAAATGGATGCATGAACGCTCAGCTAGTTGGTACAATTTAATTAATAGAATCTTGAGCATTGTGATGATCGTTTTCAGTACTGGTTTATCGGCAGAAACTATCATTCCGACTTCTAATGAAAACCTAGCAGTAGATACTGTCAGACGTTTGTTTACTTATATAATCACCTTGATATCTGTGCTACAAAACTTTTTGAAATACGAAAAACTAAGTGAACAACACTTGACAGCAGCAATGTCTCATGCACAACTGTATCATGAAATTCAACAACAAATGTGTATGTACCGCAGGGACCGTAATAATGCCACCAATTACACAGCATCTGTTCTAAAACAATATGACTCTTTGATTGTGAATGGACCAGAAATATCAGAACGAATTATCCAGCAATTTAAAAATACATTCAAAAACAGTGATATCAGTTTACCTGACATTGCGGATCGGATTCAAAAAATCGAGATCGTTACAGAACCTATTCAGATGCAATCGATTTCGACTCTGGCTGGTAAAAGTGGTAGTAGCAGTGGCGGCGGAATCGGAGGTAGTGCCAAAAACAATAATAAGGGGGGTAATATCGAAATAAACACTTCAGATAAACGATACGGCAGATATGGGGTTTGTAATTTACAACAAATTTACAATGCATTTCAAATTCAAGGGGATATAACGGATAATGACATACAAAATGCAAACCAAGTGGAACTACGGGATTTACGCAACAAATTTTTACGTGAAAAATCCAACTTTGAATACAAACGATATCTTCAACACAATCAGGAAAATGATTAGATTTCAAAAAAAAAAATATTTACATATATTAACAACGTATTTTATTATAATGGGCGCAGGTAGTTCCGGGGTTGACCCAGCGGAATTTGAAACACTCAAGAATAAAGTAAGCTCAATTGACAGTTCTATCAGTTCATTGAATGCTCTCAAAACACAAGTGAGTGATGTAAGTAAAGCGGCAGCAAGTGCGATTAAATACGACGACCTGGCCTTAGCAATTACCAACAATGACACTAACAAAAATGCTCTTGCCACCGCTATTGCCAGTAATCCCAATAAACTCGGAGATTCAATAGCAAGTTCCATCGGATCGAACACACAGGTGATTCAAAGTCTTCAAGACAAACTTGGCTCCAATACCACATTTCAAACGGCTATGGCTGACACGCTTTCGTCTGACAAATACAAAGTCAAGTTTCAAGGACCAAAAGGCGCGGATGGCAATATCGGAGACGCCGGTGCTTTGAAAAGCAATCTATTTGATCAAGGCCGTACCATGTGGTGTGCGGATGGGGATGTGTGCTATGTCCCTGACAATAAAAATTGGGTACGGCACCCTGGTCCAAACTTAGTCTTAGGTGGTAAACAAGATAAAAATCGTTGGATCATTCATACTCCAAACGACGACCGCAAGGGAATGTGGATTGCACCTGGAAATGGAACTGATAATTGGGATTGGGGAAAAGCACTTAATATTCTATCCAACGGTGATATTCAAGGTGGCGGAACAATGAGAGTAGGTGGTGATAATAATTCATTTAAAGCCATTATGACATCTGGATGGGATGGTGGTAGTGTCAGATCAAAAGGAACGATAGGAATAGTGAATGATGCAAACAATACGTGGTTAGCCGTAATGGATGGTGATTCTGGAGGAAGATTATTAGTTAAAAATCGTGTCCAAATTGGGGATTGGATTTTTTATCAAAGACCTGATGGACATTTGGCGTTGCATAATAACGGTGATAGGTATATTTTCCGTAAAGATTATCCAAACGGTTTTGCTGTAAACACGGGAAGATCGTATCGTATAGGAAGCGGAAGATGGGGCAATTTGAGAAATACACCAGACAATCGCATTTGGGCAGATGGCGGAGGTAATGGAGTTGAAGAATCATGGAAATTATGGGATGATGCTAACGTTCAATGGTAACTCCGACCACAAATACTATGTTGTTTATATAAAATAGTATATAAACAATTTCATTTCGTCAGTTAATCCTTTTTCTTATGGTCAATCACCGGTTCCACCATCCATTTATACGCTGATCTTTGTTTTCCGTAACGACGCATACGTTTTGTAATATTACTGAACAATTCTTTACGAAATGACTTTAGTGTATCGCTCATCAAAGCAGTAAACTCGGATGTAGTCCAATTGTTTTTGGTAGAAAGGCGTTGTTGTATACCCTTAAACACTTGAAGCAGAGAGTCTTTATCCATCTGTCTGATGACACGATAGTTGATCTCGACATCTAAATCATTCCACAATCCTTTACCGACATTGTCAAAATTAATATTGTTACCATCAAATTTCAGGAAACGCACAGCACACACCGTCGATTCCTTACGTTCATACGAATTATAAACGTAACCACGATGGACTTGTTTGTAACGTTTTACCAAACGCGACACACCACTCGTTTCATCATCTTCAATGGTATAAGCGTTGTATTTGATGTCGGGCAGCGCCGGACACATACTTTGGCTTTCCATTTCCGAATGAAGGTACTCTGATATCCACGACTTCACAATAGATGTGTCAGTACTGTGAATAATATTAACCACTTGTTCCGAATCAGAGTCTTGACATATTAATACGAACATACACAGTTAATAGTTATCAGGTATTAATACTTATCCAGAAAATAATTTACTAAAAAGTAGATTGAATCTCAAATCACAAGCTTTTCTAATTTTTTACCCAAAAGGTCTGCATGCGGCCACTCGGATCTTGATCCACACACCACTTTGGTTTCCATTCTCTAACCGTGAATTCACTGGTATTTTTATAACTGTCGTCATTGAATCGCTCACAAAAAAGCTGTCGATACCACAATTTTTCTTTGGTGTCCGGACGATTGTACGTGTACAAATGTCTATGTTCTTCATATTGTTGTTGAGTATACATTTTGTCAACATGCTTTTTGATCGAATCGATAAGATTTTCTTTGTCTGTGAAACCGCTGACACCGTCGATAAACTGTTCTTTTTTCCGGTACAAAATGTCATCTGGAAGATAACCTTGAAACGCATCTCGTAACACTTGTTTTTCCATTTGTCCCGTTTGTTTCCCAAACATTTTCAATTGCGGGTCTAATTTGAGTATACAATCTACGTAATGAGGATCGGTAAAGGGCACACGCACTTCTAACGAGTGCGCCATACAACACTTGTTAGCACGCAAGCAGTCAAACAAATGAACAGAACTCACCAAGTTCACAGTTTCTTTTTGAAACTCCATTTCATTCGGGGCATTGGCACCATATAAATAACACAACAATTCATCCGACATTTCCCCCGAAAATACTACTCGCAAACGTGGGTAGCTTTGTTTTATCTGTTTGGTCAACAAGTACATAGCCGTACTTGCTCGCACTGTTGTACAATCGTACGATTCTACGGCCCAAACAACTTCTGGTATTGTAGCCAAAGCATCCGCTACTTCGAAATAATATTCATGATGATCAGTGTTCAGACTTTCCGACACCTTGCGTGCCGCCGTCAGATCTGGAACATCCTTATTGATACCAATACTAAATGTTTTTATTGGCACATTGTGTCCTAGTTCCTGGGCTAGCTTTACAACAAGACTAGTTATCAAACTGCTATCTAAACCTCCGGATAACAACACGCCAAAATCAATTCCATTGCTAATCAAGTCTTGTAATTGTAATCTGACACTATCTGTCAACTTGGTCTTGATTTCTGTTAACACCTTGTCCCTATACTCTGTAACAATTTTATTAGTAGTCGTGTGTTTAGTCGCGTTTTCAGGAACCAAGTATTCTTGCTCAAAATAATTAGTATAAGTATTAACAGGAGTGCTTTCTTTGAAACTGTCAAAGGTAGTATAGATGTATTGTCTGGGATAAAACGTCTTGATGTTATCAACAAGACAATTCTCTACCACGCTAGTCTCAGCACTTGTCATACCGGTTGTACTCACTATTTGAGTCAAACACTTTAGCTCCGAAGCAATCGCTACTCTAGCACTTTGAGAGGAAAATCCAATGTACAACGGTGTTACTCCTATCCTATCACGAGCCACCAATATTTTCTTAGCCTTAAGATCTAGTAGTACAAAGGAAAACTGACCATTCAATTTGTTCAACATCTGAGGAATATTATTTTGATACCGCTTGTACAACGGTAACAGAATTTCGCAATCGGACATATGGCACTTGTAATCTAATTCCTCTTCTAATTGTTTCCAATTAAATATTTCCCCATTGATAATTAGATACAAGGATCGTTCTTCATCAAACAATGGTTGAGGTGTGTTGTCTCCATTGATGTGTAAACGCGTGTGTAATAACAAAATATTAGTATAACTATTGGTATCAACGATTAGTTTATGCCCACAAGCATCTGGACCACGATGTTCAAGTAATTGACCTGTACTATTGATCAATTCCGTGTACATGTCATCACTGAAGCGTGGCTTTGTTTCGATTAACGCAAAAATACCGCACATTGGTGAGACAAGGTATTTAAAAACAAATATTATGTTACTTTTAAATCATTATCTATTTTTCAATTTTATGGAAGCTAACACAAATGTCAGCCCTACGGCACCGCCACTGAGTCTCGTATATATTCACATTGGAAAAACTTTACCAGATTACATATTCGATTCCATTTACCAGACCTTGCTGATCAACCAATACGCCGTTCGTGTCTATGTGGTAGTGGACGACACCCTTGTTTCTACAGTGCGCGATACTATTTATAATTTCAATTTACCACTGTACTCAAAACAAGCATTTTATTTTGGTAATGTGGTTGAAATCGTGCCTCTGTCCGCATTAGAAACTCGTTTACAAAATGATACATCCTTTTCCCAATACCAAAATACTTTACAGCAACGATACGCAGGAGTTGGACAGTTTCGTGATGGTTTCTGGGTATCTACTACCTCCAGATTCTTTTACTTACAGGCTCTCATGAACGTGTTTCAACTACACAACTGTTTCCATATTGAAAATGATATTGTGATGTATGAAAGTTTTGTTCAAATTTTCACTTCGGTACTGTCTGAAAACGACTTGTCTGAAAACGACTTGTCTGAAAATGACTTCGGAAATATTTTAAATAAAATTTGGATGGTGCAGGATGCCCCTAATCGAGTGGTGCCGTCTGTTATCTTCTTTCCGACTGGGAGCCATGCTAGTCGTTTGACACATTTTATTGCGGAGACATTATCTAACGCTAATAATTTTATCAACGATATGGATATCTTGGTACAATACCCTGATAAACTACCTTTACGAATTGTTCCAGAAGACTCTAGATACTGTACCATTTTTGATGGTGCTGCCATTGGACAATACCTTGGAGGCATTGATAACCGCAACGTCAATGAAACCCATCCAAAAACGAATACTATAGGATTTATAAATGAAACGAGCGTTTTTAAACCGGACACTTGCCATTTTACGAAAAGGAATGTTCAAACGGATAATCACACCGTCCCCATCAAAACTATATTGGGATCTACAAAAGGAAGTAAACAAATATTTTCAGTAGCCAACGCTCATGTACACAGCAAAGAATTGCATCGTTTTTCAAGCGTTTTTGATATTACACATGACAAAATTGTGTCAGGTGACCGTATCCTTGGCTTATGCGATTTTGTCATAGCAACACGCGATATTTACAACTTTCATCAGCATATTGAAAAGTACGCACGTGACGTCATCATTGTCAAGGATTGGAAAAACGTCAATATATACGCACTGAACGAGTTTTTCAGAAAGTTGTCCCAAAAACGTAAAACAAATATTGTCAAGCTATTTATTTATACGCACATCTTAGCCGATTTTATAGAAAACGTTTTGGACAAATTGGACCGAACATTGGAATACGTGCTGTATCTGCATAATTCTGATCACCCCTTTGACTTTAGTTACGAACGATTAATTGTTAAACCATTTATCAAACACGTATATGCCCAAAATATTGACTATCCGATAAGAGAACCTGGTGCTAATAAATTAACCTTGTTACCAATCGGTATTGCCAATAGCATGTGGAAACACGGGGACCTGAACGCGATGTTTGAAGTGATGACCAGCACTTACAAAGCCAAAAAAACCAAAAACATTTACGTGAATATCAATCCTAATACGTATGGTTACCGAAAAGACGTTTTAGATGTGATTCGAGAAAGTGGTTGCTGGGAATTGAGCACAAACAAGCCATACATAGAATATTTACGAGAACTAGCACAACATAAATTTTGTTTGTGTTTACGGGGGAATGGCTTGGACACACATCGGTTTTGGGAATCATTATACTTAGGCGTGATACCGGTGGTATTCAATAATAGTGAAACAAAATGTCAAAACTTTTTGGAATATACCAAAGCATTAGGAGTTCCTTTTGTAGAAATCAAGGAAAACAACTTGAACATCATTCCACAACGTTATCATCAAGACTTCTTTAATGAAACATTGTACAAACAAATATTACAAAGTTCGGGTTGTGGTATATATAACTTACCGGCATTGCAGTTGGACCACTACCAGTACCATGATTAAGCGCGATTTATGACAACAGTCATTTGTATTGGTATTGTGAACTTGCCGTTTACATTGAACTAAATACTATTATGATCAATTGTATTTAGTTGAGTCGTTAGAATAGCAGAATAAAAATATTAATTAGATTTAAGGTTTAGATTCGTTTACAATCTAATGGAATCAGGTTTCGGGCAAAATCTCGAAGGGTTTCTGATCAAAGGAAATCTTTCAGTGATTCCATCGGATTTGCCAATATGGCAAGGAGATGGTTCATTGGAAGGATCAGGAACCCTTTACTTTAACAAAATACAAGAATACAACGTAGGAAACGGAATAGACATTGCAGGTATAATACTAAGGGACAACACGGTTTACGTTCCTTACAACAAACCCAGTCTAAACGCAACAAGTGGTAGTTTTGTGATCGATGGTGGGATAGGAGTAAACCATACAGCTAATTCTACTTGCCTCACTTCAGGAGGTGCGTTGACAATAAGAGGTGGGGCAAGTTTTGGTAAAAACGTTCATATTGGTGGAATATTAGATGTGAATGCTAATCGTATTGTAAATGTAGATACGCCTGTAGATGGTAAAGACGCTGTTAACAAGGACTACGTAGACTTAGTGGCGGGGGATGTGTCTGGCAATTTCACTACTAGTCAAGTCATTATCGCTGAAACTAACGGTACTAAAATCAGAGGCTACGATTCTTTTACCTTCGATGGTTCCAAATTGTCGATTAGCACCCCTGTAATTATTAGTAACACTGAAATCAGCACCGGATTGAGCAGCGGTGGTTTAGTTGTGTATGGAGGCGCTAGCATTGGCGGAAATTCAACTCTCGGAGGAAACCTGAGTTTATCAGGAAATAGCATTACTAATTTAGCAACACCTGTCAACGTTACAGATGCCGCAAATAAGCAATATGTGGATGACAATAAACTTCAAGGCAATTTCACGACGGGTCAATTGATTATCGCAGCTTCTGATGGTCGTGATATACGAGGTTTTCCAGAACTAACATTCAATGGTTCAACTCTAACATTATTTACTACAACAAATGTAACGAGGAGTGTAGGTGGAGCATTTGTTTGTTATGGCGGAATTTCCATTAGCAAAGATGTGTTTATAGGTGGTCAACTTGATGTGAATGGCAATAAAATTGTGAATGTAGATACACCTGTGCAACCATCAGATGTTGCCAACAAAGCGTATGTAGATAGTAGGACATTTGGTACTTTGCTAGGTTCTTTTGGGGATAAACAAGTGATCATTGGTACCACTGACCCTAATTCATTGACTGGATACAACAACTTTTTGTACGATGGCACTCGATTAAGTTTGGGTACAGGTGGGTCGTTGGTGATTTATAATACAAAAAATTCCAGTAGCCTGACAGGAGAATCAAGTTTAGTAGTATATGGTGGTGGAAATTTACGTGGCGACTTGTTTGTAGGTGGTCATATTAATGCTGGTGGAAACACAATCAACAGAGTAGCAGATCCATTGTTACCAGATGATGCAGCGACCAAAAAATATGTTGATGATCACAAACTTCAAGGTAACTTCACTACTGGACAGCTTATCATCGGAGATTCTAATGGGGACGCGATCCGAGGTAGGGACAATTTAATATTTAGTTACAATACCGGAAACTCAAGTGGAACTTTAATTTTAGACGAGCTAACTGACGTCTCGATAAAAAACACGACCAACGCGACTGGTTTAGGAACAGGGGGAACCTTGACTAGTTTAGGTGGCGCCAGCTTCAACAAAGACGTTTACATTGGTGGTAATTTTATTTTAGATAACACCGGGGCTTCAAGTATCAAAACCTTCGGCGGTGCAGAGATATCAAAAACATTGACGGTAGGGGGAATCATAGATGCAACAGATAATTTTATTAAAAACGTAGCATATCCGGTAGATCAAAGCGATGCAGCTAACAAACAATATGTAGATGACCACAAACTGTCAGGAAATTTCACAACCGGCCAATTAATTATAGCACAGACAAATGGAAATGCTATCAGAGGTTACAATAATTTGGTTTTCAATACAGACGGAACTCATGGTTCACTTGTTTTGAATGATGTAACTACTTTAAATATTCTAAATTCGTCAGATGCAACAGGTTATGGTACCAATGGATCTTTCAGCACGTTAGGAGGTGGAAATTTTGGGAAAAACGTGTATATCCAAGGTGGTTTACGAGTGAATTTGAATCGTATACAGGATGTTGCAGACCCCATTGAAGCACAAGATGCTGTCACAAAAAAATATGCAGATTCACTTGCTCAGACTATTTCAAACAATACTAGTGTATTATTAAATAATAATGTTGTTGTTGCTGAAGATGTTCCTGGATTTGTGTTTAGTTCTACGACTAGAGCCTTTATAGCTACAGCATATATCAAATTTCAAGGAACAAGTGATAAAGCAGCATTATATACAATATATGGGTATCTAGATGGTAATATTTGGAAAATCACGAGTGTGTTTATTGGCGATGATATCAATATAAATTTTTATGCAAGGACAAGTAACGGCACATGTTTTATTCAATATACAAATGGCAATACATCCGGAATATCATCGATTCAATTCACGACTATATCACAAATAAATGCAATTGCTAACACAAACCAAGTACATGTCTCATTGCTTGATAATATAACAAGTTGGACAGACATATCTGAGATTTCCTTTGCAGGAATTATGAATTCGGCCAAGTTGCTAATATACGTAAATAATTCTTCAACAACAGTTGGGCAGTTTGTATTGACTAGCACTATAAAAACAAATGGAATATGGACATACAACTCTATGTATGTTGACCATATTCCAGATCTAAACTTTAGAATATCTTCAAATGGACAGTTGCAATATAAGAATGCAACATCTACAATATATGAATGTAAAATAAGAGTCATAGAAATAAATGCGCAATCATCTAATGTACTTGTTGCAAACACGATTGTGCCAACAAATGTTCCAAATAATGCACTAGTGTTTTCAAACACTGAGAATATTTTTCAAATAACATTAGAACTAAGTATCCCTACCTACAACAAACGTGCTTTATATGAATTACAAGGTATTTATATTGATGGTTCTTGGAAATTAAATGCTCGGTTTGTAGGTGATTTGACCGGTATAAAGTTTTTGATCAACACGGATTTTAATAAGGGTACTATACAGTTTATAAATCCCAATACAGTTGATGCATACATCAGGTTTAAAAAATCAACTCCGGTGATATTTCAATCTTTACCTGTAAGTAAAGGTGGAACAGGTGTAAACTACTTAGAACCGTATGCTGTACTAAGAGGCAACGGTGTAGACCCCATACTTGCAACAGACGACTTTATCTATAAAGATAACACCTTAATCCTGGGGAATGGATCAAGTATTTTATTAAATAATACAACTACAGCATACAGTCTTACTTCAGGGGGGACATTGACATCACAAGGTGGAGCAAGCTTTAAAAAAGACGTTTTTATTGGTGGACAATTAGATGTTAATTTACAGAGAATAACAAATGTACACGACCCTATACAGAACTATGATGCAGTAAACAAATTGTATGTTGATTCAAGTATAAATAATTTTGATTTAAATAATCCAAACAACTTGAACCCTATTGACGGAATATTTTATTTTGATAATGGTGTAAATATACCCGCAGATATACCAAATTTTTATTTTGACTCGACGGTAAAAGCTTTTACTGCGACAATATATCTCAACACAAATGGGATATGTTCTTTTCGTGTTATTTATGGATATAATTGTAGCACGTATTGGAGTCTGTCAAGTTCATTCATAGGGTTTAATAACGGTGTTCAATTCTCTATGCGAACAGCAAGTGAAATCGGATATCTGCAGTATACGAATCCAAACTTGTATGGCACAACTCTAATAAAGTATCAAATCAACAATATCATCAAGAATACATCATCAACTCAGATTAATGCAGTGTTGAGTGGGAATGTTGTTGCACCTAATGTTATTTCTGATATAAACTTTGATAACACAAGTGTTTTATCGTCAAAGTTGATCATATATATTTCGAGTGAAATAGATAATGCATTTGGAATATTTTTCCTTGGATGTGTTCAAACAAATAGTGATTGGATAATAAATACGTATCACGTTGGTAACGTCACGGGTGTAAAGTTTGGTATACAAAAAAATAATGTGACTGGAAAATCATATATTACATATACAAACAAAAATGCGATAGGAGATTATACAATCAGAGCAAGACAATTGGATATAAATAACCAACAAACCAGTTATACTTTGTTGGCGAATAAACTAATTCCAACAAGTATTCCGTTAAGTAACGTGAACTTTTCAAATCTAGATTATTTTGAGTTGTCTATATATGTTTCTATAGCGCAATCAGGGAAAAATGCATTGTATGAGCTTCAAGGTCTATTATGCAATGGAATTTGGTCTATTAATTCGAGATATATCGGTGATTATACGGGTATCAGATTTTACATGGTACCAACAGTAGTTGGTGGTGGGAGTGTGGTGTGGTATTTAGCATACACAAATTCGGCTAACACAGATGCTGTTATTAAAGTAATGCCCGATATCCCATTGACATCGTTGAAGCCTTTGAGTATTTCAAGAGGAGGCACGGGTTCAAGTTATTTGAATCCAAACGCTGTTTTGAGAGGCAACGGAACGGGTAATATAATAGCTACAAACGATTTTATTTATGATAATAATCGTTTAGTATTGGGAAATGTGTCTCAAATTGTGTTGACCAATACTGCACCGGCAGTGAACATGAGTACGGGAAGTCTAATCAGTTATGGAGGCGCGGCTATAGGAGATGATTTATTAGTCGGTCATAAACTAGTGGTAAACGATATCGATGTAACTCCTAGTGTAGGAGATATTACGAAAGAACAAGTGTTTTATGCGGCAAATCAAGTATTGAACAGCAATGTCCAGGGTCTAATATTTAATGATAATAGAATTAAATCTTTTACGGGTGTTATATGTGTAACAGTTTATACTAACGTGGATGAATTTGATACATTATTCCAGATAAGAGGATTAAAAAAGAAAAATTCAAATTGGATTTTGGACTATACATCTCTTGGTGACTCTATTGGTATAACATTTAGCATTGCTAACAATGGCCAGATACAATATACAAGTACAGGATTACCTGGATGGATGTCAACTACAATGAAATATAGAGCAACAACGACTACAATATAATTAAACTTGGTTTAGCGGTACAGATGTATACGATGCATTATATGAGCGGTGATCAAAACATACATTATATACATATATTATATACAATATCATCAAATTCAAGGCCTTGACAACTATTTAGTTTGACATACGTTGGTCGTTATGAATTATATTCTATAATATATGTAATGAATTATTATAAAATACTTGAAGTACAAGAGACCGCTACAGACGATGAAATCAAGAGAGCTTATAGAAGACTAGCGCTGCAACATCATCCGGACAAGAATAAGAATGCCGATTCTGAAACGTTTAAACAAATCCAAGAAGCCTACGAAACGTTATCCGACCCACACAAAAAAAAAGCCTACGATGGCGGCAGTACCATCAGTAACCCATTTGACTTTCACTTCAACTCGTTTTTTGGTCCGCATTCTAGTACTACCAGGTGTGCTAACTTCAACCATGTTATTAATGTTGGTTTGAAAGACGTTTATTTTGGCACCACCAAAAGAATAAAGGTCAAAAGAGATGTGATGTGTAAACAGTGTCTGGAGAAATGCAGCGGGTGTAACGGAGTCGGAGAAATTACTCTAAAATTTAACATGGGTCCATTAGTGCAAATGATTCAGCAACCATGTGTCAACTGTAATACTCGTGGTTTCAATAAACTCAAAAATGGATGCGATGAATGCAATGATAGGGGAAAGATTCAACAGGAGAAGCTTATAGAGATTGACATTTACCGAGGGGTTGAACAAGGTAAGACGTATACATTTCCTGAATGGGGGCAACAACCTACAAAACAAAATGAGTTGCCTGGGGATCTGATTGTGGCCCTAAATATTGAAACCGATGTAAACTTTGTTCGACATGATTTGAATCTTGTATATACAATCAATTTATCCTTGCGCGAGTCTATTGTAGGCAAAAATGTCATTATTCCATTGTTTAATGGTGATTTACACCTACATACAAAGGGATTTGGTATAGTGAATCCAAACAAGACTTACATTGTTTTCAAACGAGGTTTACAAAATAAAGATGGCAAGATGGGCGATTTGCACTTAAAATTTATTGTGCAATATCCAGACAAATCATTCAATGACATCGAATTGAACCTTATCAGTACAACCTTTGATCAAATTGGCCTACTGTAATTAGTTATTAGTTATACATATAGTTAAAGCTCATTAATCGTGATATTCTCTGGTTTGATCTAGGCGCAAAAGCATTTTGATTTAAACTTAATAACTGTTGATTAGAATACCTAAAGAATGACAGACTATTACAATGTTCTTGGTATCGCTCGTGATGCTCATGAAGAAGACATTAAACGAGCATACCGTAAACTAGCGCTGAAATATCATCCGGATAAAAATCCTACAGCTGACGCCACTCGTTTCCAACAGATACAAACGGCTTATGAAACTTTGTCAAATCCAGAAAAAAAACGTGAATATGACAATCCCTCCCCCGACATAAATCTTGCTGGAGGTGGATTCCCATTTGATCAATTTTTTACCAATCAATTCTTCGGACCACAACAACACAGATCCTCTTCCGTTCGTAAATTAGGTGACCACCACTACAATGTCAAAATTAGTTTGCGAGACGTTTATTTTGGAACCTCCAAGCGCTTGAAAACGTCCAGAACATATATATGCAGAAACTGTAATGCGGATTGTGAACGATGTCATGGTAACGGAAGCGTGACACACAGGATAAATATTGGTCCCTTTATCCAAATGGCAACACAAACATGTGACGTATGTTCTGGCAAGGGGGTAATAAAACGGGGGAAATCTGATTGCGGGGGTTGTAAAGGAAATGGAGAAACCACAGAAGAACGGATTTTCGAAATAACAATTCCTAAAGGTGTATCTGATGGTAAACAATTTGTGTTTGAAGAATGGGGAGAACAGGCGTATAGACCTGGTGATGTTTCTGGTAATTTGATTATTACAATATCGGTAGAAACTGACAGTAACTTCGTCCGTCAAGGTAATGACTTGTTGTACACCGTCAACTTGTCTTTAGCGGAATCAATTGTTGGAAAAGAATTATGTATTCCATATTTTGATGGAGATATCAATATCCATTCCGGTGGATTTGGTATCATAAATCCTAATAAAATGTACACCATTTTTGATCGTGGAATTGCGGTAGAGAATTCCAAAGGACATTTGCATTTAAAATTTGTGATTGAGTATCCCCAAAAAACGCTTAGCAATAGCGAACGAGAGTTATTGAATAGTGCTTTCCAGAAAACTGGAATAGTCATAGAATAATTAAAGAAAATACCTGGCGTCATTAATTCACATGGCTTGTAATATTGTTATTGTGTGGTTTGATCTCATTTTGGGTAACAACAGTTGAACAGTAATTAAAAATTATACATCATTCTGTATTGCTAACTAACATTCGATATTATTGAAACCTATTGTTGAGTTTGACTGCTATTGGCTAACTGCAATTCTAAGCTTTCCACCTTTTTGATTAGCTCATCGATTTGTGCTTGTTGATTATCGATGATCGTTTTTTGTTCTTTGATACCTTCTACTAATAATGCAGTAAGTTTGTCATAAGACATAAAACGTGTATCATCATCCCCTACTTGCACCACTTCCGGTACAATTGATTCTACGTCTTGAGCAATAAAACCCATTTGACGCTTTTCCACGTCTTGCATCTTGAACGTGATTCCTTGCAACTGGGTAATCTTGCTCAACGCATCAGTGATATTCACAACATTTGTTTTGTAACGTCGATCTGAAACGTTGGCACCACCAGAGCTCGTGATTTGATAATAATTAGTTGCGCCGCAGTAAAAACGGTGTGCGTCATTAGTAGTATATACTTGGTATCTTAATGTACCACTGTTGATTCCAAACCCGTAAAAAGCTGTAGCTGAAGAAACAGCGTCACCGGTTCCAACATCATATAAAACCAACAATTTGTTGTACAAATTGTTTGCACTATTCACACGCGTTGTTCCATTTACTTCTAATACTTGTGTAGGAGCAGTGGTACCGATACCCACTAAACCTGTTGATGTAATCCGCATTCTTTCAATCATGTTCGTGTTTTCGGAACCACTTTGCTTTATGGAAAAATTGATACTTGAAGAATATAAACCATCATCTGCAAACGACAACCTTGCCGTACCGATGGTACCGTTAAAATAAGAACCTGTTTCAATCGAGTAAGTGTAACCAGGACCCCCATTGCCAACCATTCTCGCGATCGTATTATTACCCTGATTGGATTGAAAAACATGTAATGGTAACGTATTACTTTTAATGTTAAGCGTGGCTATAGGACTTGTTGTGCCAATACCCACATTACCACCGGTGGTAATTAAGGAACCAATTGTATTACTATTGAATGTAGCTCCCAACCCACCACCTGTCACGAGTATATTACTAGTAGTAATACTGTTAAAAATGTAACTTTGAATGTTAAAGTAACTAACCTCATTATTAGTAGTATTGTATCCTAACAGGTTTGCTTGCGTCACGTTACGAATGGGTGCAATGTATGTCGCTCCTGCAGTTATTGAATTCAAAGCTGAACCCGATGCATTCAAAACAATTGAGTTCGTGTGTTGTGCAGTTTGTCCGGCAAGATTACCAATGGCAATCGCATTGTTTCCTTGGGAAGTGTAACCTGCTTGGAATCCCATGGCTACTGCATTGGTTCCTTGATTGTTTGACGCGGCCTCGATTCCGATTGCTACTGAATTGTTGCCTTGTGTGGAATATCCACTATAATAGCCGATTGCTACCGTATAAGTTCCTTGATTACTTTGACCTGCAGCTGTGCCTATAGCAATTGCAGAGCTGCCCTGTGTATATACTCCCGCGTTTATACCTATTGCAACGGCAAAGGATTGTTGATTATATAATCCAGCCCCATTTCCAATAGCCACTGAAGAACTTCCTTGAGAAGTTTGTCCAGCATTTGGACCAATTGATACCGAAGAGCTTCCTTGAGCTATGCTACCTGCTGAATTACCAATCGCCACAGCGGCGCTACCTTGCGATGAATTTGCAGCGTAACCGCCAATTGCTATAGAATTAGTGAGTTGGTAAGATTGTCCTGCACCGTTACCAATAGCAATAGCATTGACTCCTTGTGAAACAACCCCAGCATTGACTCCAATATCGAGTTGTGTTCCCGTAAAATCAAATGCATTTGTTCTTAATGTACCCGTAGTTATACTGTTAGTAACCAAAATTGTACCTGAAGCGACAGCAGAAACTACATACAGAGTACCGGTACTTAGAGCAGTATGAACCGCATTGGTTACAGTACTGTTAGTCCCTTGAATCGAACCTGAACTTATACTTGTCGTAGCAAGTAGCGTTCCAGTTGTTATGCCCGTCGTTGCTTGGACCGTTGCTGTAGTAACATTTGTAGACACTACATTCGGTAGTGTACTTGTTGTACTACTTATATTTGCACCACTGATTAAACCGGTTACGAGTAATGCCGCCGATGTTATACCTGTAGTCAAGTTCAAGGTTCCTGAGCTTAGAGCTGTGTGAACTGCATTGGTAACAGTTGTATTCGTGCCTTGAATAGAACCTGCACTTATACTTGTCGTAGCAAGTAGCGTTCCAGTTGTTATGCCTGTCGTTGCTTGGACCGTTGCTGTAGTAATATTTGAAGACACTACGTTCGGTAGTGTACTTGTTGTACTACTTATATTTGCAGCACTGATTAAACCGGTTACGAGTAACGCCGCCGATGTTATAC
>Ga0214923_10001477_pt1 | contig 33280 bp, 37 predicted proteins | sample LL1510_MetaG_FD_177993 | JGI IMG/M metagenome (GOLD analysis project Ga0214923, IMG submission 177993) | Freshwater microbial communities from Lake Lanier, Atlanta, Georgia, United States - LL-1510 | ecosystem: Environmental > Aquatic > Freshwater > Lake | place: USA: Georgia | collected...
TGTCACTGGCGAAAGAAAAACCTATGAACTCGATGAAAAAAAAAGAATCAGAGAAAATGTTGAAAAAGGAGGGGGGATTTTTGGAGATTTGGGAAGAGGGTCAAAAGATACGACTTTTTCCTTTGCGACTTCAAATGTCTTATGGCGGGCAACATTAAAAAGTTTAGATTTTATGCCCCTTGCAAGCATTGATTATTCTGGCGGTATCTTAGTAACCGATTGGTATTCTGAAAGTACAAATCCTCAAGAAAAAATTAAAATTACGGTAAGATTTTTAAGTAACGAACTAAGAAGTGACTCTGTTGCTGTTATAAGTCACAAAATGACCTGCAACTCACAAGGACTTTGTAGCACGATCGCACTAAATGAAAATTTTAATTTATCAGTAAAAGATACAATTATTACAACTGCACGCCTTATAAAGATCGAAGACGAAAAGAAGAAAATTAAATAATTTTTATGGAGAACTATAATTTCTTCGAAGTTGAAGAAAAATGGAAAAATTATTTTTTAGAAAATAAAATTTTTAAAACTCAAAATCTTAATAAAGAAAAATTTTATTGTTTAGAAATGTTTCCTTACCCTTCGGGAAATATTCATATGGGTCATGTTAGAAATTATACCTTAGGAGACGTCATTGCTAATTACAAAAGATTAAATAATTTTAATGTTTTGCATCCTATGGGTTGGGACGCATTTGGATTGCCTGCTGAAAACGCTGCTATTCAAAATAATTTACATCCTTTGGATTGGACCAAAAAAAATATATCTTATATGAAGTCACAATTACAACGTTTTGGACTTTCCATCGATTGGGATAAGGAAGTTTCAACTTGTGATGATAATTACTATAAACATCAACAAATTATTTTTTCTATATTTTATAAAAATAAACTTGCTTATAAAAAAGAAAGTTTTGTCAATTGGGATCCAATTGATAAAACCGTTCTTGCAAATGAACAGGTTATCGATGGTAAAGGGTGGAGATCTGGAGCTGTAGTTGAGAAAAAAAAATTAAGTCAGTGGTTTTTAAATATTACGAAATATTCAAAAGAACTTTTAGATTCTTTAAATAATCTTCAAGGTTGGCCTGAAAAAGTAAAACTCATGCAAAAAAATTGGATTGGTAAATCTGAGGGTTGTGAAATTGATTTTACAACCGATCTTGTAGATACTAAATTAAAAATTTTTACAACAAGACCTGATACAATTTTTGGAGCTTCTTTTATTGGTATTGCTCCAGATCATCCATTTACAAAAAATTTAAAAGGAGATCCATCTTTTGAAAATTTTCAAAAATTAGCACTTTCAAATTTAAATAGTGAGTCTTTGATATCAAAAAATGAAAAATTAGGATTTAAAACAAAATTTTCTGCTTTACATCCCTTCACTCATAAAAAAATCCCCATCTTTGTCGCTAATTTTATTTTAATGGAATATGGAACTGGGGCCATTTTTGGCTGCCCAGCTCACGATCAGAGAGATTTAGAGTTTGCGATAAAATATAATTTAGAAATTGTACCTGTGGTAACACCAAAAAAAGATCAACGAATAAATATTTCTGATGAAGCTTATGTGGATGATGGTTATATAATTAATTCTGATTTTCTTGATGGACTTAAAGTAGAGGATGCAAAAAAAACTATCATCCAAAAATTAGAAAATTTAAAAATTGGTAAAGCTAAAATAATTTACCGGCTTAAAGACTGGGGAATATCTAGACAAAGATATTGGGGTTGCCCAATTCCAATAATGTATAGAGAAGATGGAAAAATTATATTAGTTCCTGAAAGAGATCTTCCAGTTAAACTTCCAAAAGATATAGATTTTAGTCAGCCGGGAAACCCTTTGGAGAATCATCCAACGTGGAAATTTACAAAATGTCCAGACACTGGCTTAAAAGCCATTCGAGAAACTGACACACTTGATACCTTTGTTGACTCTTCCTGGTATTTTTTACGTTTTTGTTCTCCTGATGAAAAAAATAAACCTTTTAACATAACAGACGTTAATTATTGGATGCCTGTGGATCAGTATATAGGGGGTGTTGAGCATGCAATACTACATCTTTTATACTCTAGATTTTTTACATTAGCTTTAAAGGATGAATATAAATTAAATTTTTCAGAACCATTTAAAAATCTTTTTACTCAAGGAATGGTATGTCATCCAACCTTTAAAACTGAAAAAGGAAAATGGGTTTTCCCAAAAGAAGTTATAGAAAAAAATGATGAATATTTTCTCGAAAATAAAGAAAAGGTTCTTAAAGGTGATAGTCAAGCAATGTCTAAATCGAAAAAAAATATTATTGATCCCGATGATATTATAAAGATTTACGGATCTGACGCCGTTAGATGGTTTATTTTATCTGACAGTCCACCGGACAGAGATATTCAGTGGAGTGATAGTGGCATCCAGGGAGCCTTTAAGTATGTTCAAAAAATATATAGAACTTACGAGAAATTAAAAATTTATAAAGAAGATAAAAAACAAATAGAAACTGAAAATATATTTTTAATAAAAATAAACATATTAATAAAAGAAATTAGTCAATGTATAGAAAAATTTTATATTAATGTCGCTGTAGCAAAACTTTATATTTTTTTAAATACACTTAATGAAGAAATTGAAAAAAAAGAAATCAATAAAGATGCTATAATTGAAGTTTACAAAAAATATCTTGTGATTATTTCTGCATTTCTTCCTTATGTTGCTAATGAGTGTTGGGAAAAAATTACAAAAAAAAAAGACTTAGTATTACAACAATGGCCAACCTACAGAGATAATATTATAAAAAAAGATAGTGTAGATATTGTAATACAAGTTAACGGCAAAAAGAGAGCAATTATCAATACTAATTATGAAGAAAATGAAGAAAATATTTTCAGTAAATCCTTAGCAATTAAAAATATTAAAGTTATATTAGACAATAAAAAAATACTTAAAAAAATTTTTATAAAGAACAAACTTCTAAATATAGTAACTAATGATTAAAAAAATAACTAACTTCATTATACTTTTGGTATTTTTAAGTCATTGTGGATTTTCGCCTCTATATACAGGTGATATAAAAAAAATATTAATTTCGAAATCAGAAATTGTTGGCGATAAAAATTTAGCATTTAATTTAGAGCAAAAGCTTAATTTTTCAAAAGATGAAAAAAATATAAATGCATTAATATTTAAAGCACAAATATATGACTCCATCGCAAATTCACTTGTCGACTCAAGGGGAATCGCAACTGAAGAAATAATAAAATTAACTGTCAGTTATCAATTTATCGATAAAAATGGAGTCGTTGTTTATCAAGATGCCGTAACAAAAGATAAAAGAGTCATTGTTGATGACAATCTTGTCAATAATGCCTTGATAAAAAATCAAGAAAAAAAAATCATGTTAGATTCAATTGTTCAAAATATTTTATTAAAATCTAAGATCTTATTAAAATAATAAGATGATATTAAAATCATCCGAGCTTGATTTGAAAAGTAAAGATTTGTTCATAAATAAAATAATTTTATTATATGGAGAAAATCAAGATTTAATAAATGATTTAAACATTCGAATTTTATCTGAATTACAAAATAAAAATCAAAACTCAAAAGTCCTTTTTGAAGATGATATTTTAAAAAAACCAGATGACATTATTAATTACTATTTAAATGGATCATTGTTTGAGGAAAACAAGAATATAACCATTATAAAAAATTGCTCAGATAAAATTTTAGAAATTATAAAGTCTATTAAAAATAATATTCAAGATACATTAATAATTTTAAATTCTGAAATTTTACAGAAAAGTTCAAAATTAAGACTATTTGGTGAATACGATAAAGCCTCTATTTGCATACCCTGTTACCAGGAGACAAAATTTGATATCAAGAAATTTTTAATGCAACAAGTTCAAATACATAAACTAGAACTTACTGAAAACCAAATTGATATTATTTTAAATTTTTCATCCCTTAAAAGATCTAAAATCAAAGAAGCGGTTGAAAAAATAAACATTTATAAAAATACGAAAAAAATTACTGATAAAATTATTGAGGAAATTTGCACCGAAAATGATTTAAAAAAAAATGACGAAATTATTGACATTTTATTATCTAAAAATGAGAAAAATATTAATGATTTTATATCTAACATGTCTAATTATGAAAAAAATTTCATAGAAATTATAATTATCTTAAGATCATTTATTATGAAAATTTTAGATATTCAAAAAATGGACAAAAAACTTTCAACGGATGAAAAACTAGAAAAATATAAACCACTAATCTTTTGGAAGGATAAAGACAGAATTAAGAATATCTTAAAAATTTGGAGCTCTAAAAATCTTGAAAAATTACTAATTAATTTAAATATTATCGAGACAAATTTTAAAAGAGATGAATTAGCCCAAGATACTCAGTTTTTTTATTTTTTAACTAAAAATCTATCTAAAGTATCCTTTAAGAACACTAATAATTTTATTTAACTGTTCGAGATTTTTATATGAAAATTTAATTTCGCCTGAATTATTTTTTTTATTTTTAATATCAACTTTTATTCCCATACTAAGCTCAAGTTCATTTTCTAAAGATTTAATATTGGTATCTTTATTAAATGATTTAATTTTTTTTAGTGTTCCAAAAACTTGTTCTTTTTTAACTAAGAACTCGGCCTGTCGCACGGAAAGATTCTTATTAACAATGATCTTTGCAAGTTTGATATTATCTGGAATATTTACCAAACATCTTGCATGTCCAGATGTTAATAATCCATCTGCAATCATTTTTTGTATCTCTTCGGGAAGTCCAGCAAGCCTTAAAGTATTTGCAATATGACTTCTGCTTTTTCCTAAAATTTTAGATAAAGTTTCTTGTGAATAGCCAAATTTTTTAACCAAATTATCATAACCTAAAGCTTCCTCAATTCCGTTTAAATCAGATCTTTGAATATTTTCTAAAATTGCAAACTCTAATGATTTTTTATCATCAATATTTAAAACGATCACAGGTACTTCATGAATTTTTGCAAGTTGTGCAGCTCGCCATCTTCTCTCGCCTGCTACAATTTCAAAATTTTCCTCCGATTTTTTTCTAACTAATATAGGCTGTATTATACCTTGCTCTTTAATTGAATCAGAAAGTTCATTTAATAAATTTTGATCAAAATTTTTTCTTGGTTGAGATGGATTTGGAAATATAAAATGAATAGGAATTTTTTCTGCTAGATTTTTTGTTTCAATATTTTCAGGCCCCACGTCCCCCATCAATGCTGACAAACCTTTTCCAAGACCTTTAAATTTATTTCCAATCATTTATGCTACTTTTTTTTCCTGTAGGTTTTCTCTAACCAAAAACTCTTCAACAAACTGATTATAAGCAAGGGATCCTGCGCAATATTTATCATATAAGATCACTGGCATTCCAAAGGAGGGAGCCTCGGAAATCCTTACATTTCGCGGTATATTTACGCTATAAACCTTATTTCCAAAGAAATTACGTCCTTCTTTTTCAACATCTGCACACAATTTATTACGCTTATCGTACATAGTTAAAACTATCCCTTGTATTTCTAAATTAGTATTTAAATTAATTTTTATACGATCGATGGTTTTTACTAATTGACTTAAGCCTTCTAATGCAAAAAATTCAGCTTGTAATGGCACAACTAATGAATGCGAAATTACTAAAGACATAATTGTTAAAAGACTAAGAGATGGTGGACAATCAATTATAATGTAAGAAAATTTTTCTTTTTCTAAAATATTTTCTGAACCATCAATAATATTTTTTAGTAAAAAGGCTTTTTGAGAATTATTTGCAACTTCAGTTTCTAAACCAGATAATTCTGCATTTGCAGGAATGATACTTAAATTTTCTATTTTTGTTTTTTTTATACATTCAGCAAAAGAATCTTTTTTTATTAATAAATCGTAAATAGATTTTTCTCTTTCACTTTGAGTTATTCCAACGCCTGTGGATGCATTACCTTGAGGATCTAAATCTATTAATAAAACTTTAAAATTTTTTAAGGCAAGTCCTGCAGCTAAATTAATTGCAGTTGTAGTTTTGCCGACACCTCCTTTTTGATTTATGACAGAAATTATCCTAGGCATTTACAACTTTAAGTTGTATTAAGTTTAATGTTCTTAATTTTGATAATTGATGAGTCATCCGATGTAATGCTTCTAAATTCTTCTAACTCAAAAGTATATTTTTTTTTAGCCTCATCTACTTCCTGTTGATAAGTTTTACCTTTTAACAAAACTAATTCCTTAATATTTTCAATATTTCTGTAAAGAATATTAATTGTATCTAAAGTAGATTTAAAAGCCCTAGAAACTACAGTACTAGTTTCTAAAAAATCGTAAATCTCTAATCTTTTGTTTTCAATTTTAGCTTTTAAGTCTAATTTTATGCATAAATCTCTTAGAAAGTTTGATTTTTTTTTACTTTTTTCTATTAATATAACATTTCCATCTAAACTTTCATTTTCCATAAGAATTTTAACAATAATTCCAGGAAATCCAGCTCCTGAGCCAATATCTATTATATCTAATTTTTTATCCAATAAATCGTATATTTGAGCTGAATCTTTAAAATGTCGAGAAAATATTGAATTTTCTGTGTTTTTGCCAATTAAATTAAGTGTTTTATTTTTTTCTATTAAGAATTTATGGTATATTTTTAATTTTTCTATTGTTTCACGTGAAACATTGAATTTTTTTTTAAAAAAAACAATATCTTCATCCATTATATCAGGATGCTCTTTTAAATGAATTTTTACAATAAATCATTAAAATGTTTATGGAAGCTGGAGTTACTCCATCTATTCTTAAAGCCTGTCCAAAAGTTTTTGGTCTAATATCATTTAGTTTTCTTTTTATCTCATTGGAAAGACCTGAAATAGAATTATAATCAATGGAATTTGGAATTAGTAGCTTTTCATCTTTTTCAAATATATTGATGTCTTTTTGTTGCTGTAAAATATAGCCACTATAATGAGATTCTGTTTTTATTAAGTCTTCAATTTCATTATCGTATTTTGGAAGATCTAAAAAAATTTCTCTCAGCCTATCTAACGTGACATCTTTAAACTTTAAAACTTGAAGTAAGGATTTTTTTTTACCATCCTGAGATATTTTAATGCCGTTTTTCTTAAGGAAGGTTGGAGAAACTATTTTTTTTGACAAGATTTGTTTAAACTCGTCTAAACTATTGATTTTATTGATAAATATAGCTTTTCGATTTTCAGAAATAAATCTATGTTTAATAGCTAAAGGTGTTAATCGTAAATCTGCATTGTCCGCTCTTAGAGTTAACCTATACTCAGCTCTTGATGTAAACATTCTGTAAGGTTCACTTACGCCTTTAGTAATTAGGTCATCGATCATAACTCCAATATAAGATTGAGATCTTTCAAATTTGATTGGCTCTAAATTTTTAACAGACATTGCAGCATTAAGACCGGCAACAATACCTTGGGCAGCAGCCTCCTCATATCCAGTGGTGCCATTAATTTGACCAGCAAGATATAAATTTTCTACTTTTTTTGTTCTTAGAGTAAAATCTAATTCGGTTGGAAAGACATAATCATACTCGATTGCGTAACCAGCCTTTATCATGCGAACATTCTGTAAACCATTGATTTTAAACAATATTTCTTGCTGAATTTCCTTTGGAAGTGAAGTTGATATACCATTTGGATAAACTACATTCGTTGAAAGACTCTCCGGTTCTAAAAAAATTTGATGACGCTGTTTGTCTTTAAATTTTACAATCTTATCTTCTATTGAAGGGCAATATCTAGGGCCAACACTTTTAATAGAGCCAGAATACATCGCACTTCGTTTTAAATTTTTTTCAATAATTTTATGAACCTTATCATTGGTATAGGTCATTCCACAGGAGACTTGTTTTGCATTAATTTTTTTTGTTAGATATGAAAAGAAAAAAGGATTTTCATCAGCAGACTGCATTTCTAAATTTTCATAATTAATAGTTGTTCCATCAAGTCTTGGCGGTGTTCCAGTTTTTAATCTCCCAATTTTAAAATCTAGTTTTTTTAGTTGCTCACTTAATCCAAGGGTAGGTTTTTCATCTATTCTTCCAGCTGAAATTTTTTCATCACCAATATGAATTAATCCATTTAGAAAAGTTCCAGTTGTTAAAATAAATTTTTTAGCTCTAAAAAAATTTCCAGACTGAGTTTCAACTGAAATGATTTTATTTTTGTTAAACTCAAATCTACTAACAGGGTCATAAAAAAGACTTAAATTACAATAGTTTAAGAGCATTTCTTGCATATATTTTTTGTAAAGCTCTCTGTCTGACTGCGTTCTTGGTCCTCTAACGGCGTGACCTCTGCTGCTATTTAATAATCTAAATTGTATTCCAGATTGATCCGCAACCACACCCATAATGCCATCTAATGCATCAATTTCTCTTACTAAATGTCCTTTGCCAAGGCCGCCTATTGCAGGGTTACAAGACATTTCACCAATTGTTGATAATGAATTAGTAATAAGGGCTGTGTGGACCCCAGATCTAGCTGCTGCTGCTGCTGCCTCACAACCAGCGTGTCCTGCTCCGATTACGATTACATCAAAATCTTTTTCTAAATTCATAGGGAATTTATATATCCCATTAACTTAAAAGATAAGATATTTTTAATTTATTTTCCGATACAAAAATCTTTGAAGATTTTATCTAATAGTTCTTCAACGTTAACAAAGCCAACTATTTCACCAAGGTTTCTTACAGCAAGCCTTAGGTCCTCAGCTGCCAAATCGATCTGATTTATAGAATTCTTTTTAAGACATTTTTCGATAAAAAAGACAGTATTTTCAAGACTTTTAACATGTCGTTGTCTTGATATTATATTATCCTCATTTACTTTAAAATGATCAGCAATTTTTTTAGATATTTCATCTATCAGTTTTGAAATGCCAATATTTTTTTTTACTGAAATTTTTATAGGTTTATAAATTTTGTTATCTGAAAATTTTTTTGAAATTTTTATATCAACTTTATTCAAAACCAATATAGATTTTTGATCAAATAATTTTAAAATTTTTTTATCTATTTTTTGTGTATGATCAAAAAGAAATAATTTTAAATCAGAAATTTTTAAATTTTCAGTAGTCAACGAGATTCCTTTTTTTTCGATTACGTTTTTAGAGCGCCTCAAACCCGCTGTATCAAAAAATCTAACTAACTTTCCATCTAACATAATGCTTGCTTCAATAAGATCTCTAGTTGTGCCTGGAATGTTTGAAACAATTGAAACTGGCCTTTTAGCCAAGCAATTTATCAAAGATGATTTGCCTGAGTTTGTCGGTCCTATGATGGAAACTTTAAATCCTTCTCTAATTTTTTCAGAATTATGACTTTTTTGAATTATTTCTTTAATTTTATCCTTTATTTTCAATAACTTATCCCTATTATTAAAAAAAACACTATCTCCTACTTCATCATCGGAAAAGTCTATTACAGCCTCATAATCAGCTAATATTTTTATCAGATCAGTTCTTAAATTATTATAAACTTTAGTGGTGTCATCATTCATTACCCTTAGAGCCTGAGTTCTTTGCAATTCAGTTTCGGAATTAATAAGATCAATTAAACTTTCAGCCTGAAGTAAATTAATTTTTTTATTAAGTAGAGCTGTTTTAGTAAATTCACCAGGTCTTGCTAGTCTACAATTTTTAAACTCAGATAAAACTTCTAAAAAATATTTTACAACTGCATTGCTTCCATGAACATGAAATTCTACAACATCATCACCAGTGTAGCTGTTCGGTTTTGAAAAGAATATAAAAATTCCTTTATCAATAATTCTATTTTTACTGTCATAAAAGGATGAAAAGTTAGCAATCCTTGCCTTAATTTTTTTAAATTTTGTTATAGTTTTTGCAATTTTAAGCGCTTCTTTTCCAGATACCCTTATAACCGCCAAACCAGAAATACCAGGGGCAGTGGCTAGTGCGAATATTGACATAAAAAAATGATATGATTTACTTTTATTATAAATGTCAACTTGCCAATTATCTTTTAATACGAGTTTAGGATTTATCTCAATTATAGAAGATCAAGGATTTATTACACATATAAAATTTCAAAAAATAGATAATAAAAAACCTTCATTACAATTACTAAAAGCTAAAGACGAAATAAAGCAATTTTTAAATAAAAAAAGAAAAGAACTAACTTTTAAAACAAAAGTAACTGGATCAAAAAACCAATTAAAAATATGGAAGGAAATTCAAAAGGTTCCTTATGGAAAATGTGTTTCCTATAAAAACATTTCTAAACAAACAAAAATACATCCTCGTTTAGTTGGAAAAATTTGTGGAGAAAACAGATTGCCCCTTTACATTCCATGTCACCGTATCATCAGATCAGATGGTTCATTAGGTGGATATTCAGCAAGAGGAGGAATAAATCTTAAAAAAAAATTACTTAAAATTGAAAAATTAAATAAATAATCCTTTGTTTGCTAAGTCAATTAAATTTTTTTTAATAAATGCGTTTTGATTGAGATTAACTAGAACATTTTTTCTTAAACTAGCGTAAGTAGTATTTTTAATATCAAAAATCCCTCTGACTCCATCAATTAATGATGAAAAAATAAAATTATTCGAATTAACCTCATTTAAGTATTTTTTAATAAAAATATCATTACCAATCTCAAAGCCTAAATTTTGACTATGCTTAATAACTTTAATTAAAGAAAAAATATTTCGTAAAGTCATATTCCAGCCTTGGCCTGCAATTGGATGAATTTTATTTGCGGTATCTCCAAATAATAAAATTCTTTTAGAATCTATTAATTTATTAAAATTATAATTTAAATTGTACTTTTGAAGTTTAGAAATTAAGATTATTTCTTTAAATAGTTCTTTGAAATGAATATTAAAAAATTTTAATAAATCTTTCTTATTATTTACAATTTTTTCATTAACAGAATTATTTTTAATTGACCAGATAACTGAAGTTTCTGAATTTGAGACTGGAAGAAAAGCAAGAGGCCCATCTTTTAAAAAAAATTGCCTTGCTAACTTATTGTCGATTTTTTTATGAAATAAATTAAATACATACGCCTTTTCTTTATAAGACTTATCTATAATTTTTCTTAGCTTAAATTTTGATAATAAAGATAAATTATTCATAGAAGCAAAAATAATAAGACTATAATTTTCTTTTGTTAGGTTCTTAAAAGTAACTTCGTTAAAAAAATTATTTTCGTTTATTGATAAAATATCTTTCCTTAAAATATTTATATTTCTTAAAAATTTTATTTTTTTAGTTATGTCTAAAAATAACAAGTTACTATCAATAATATATGCTAAAGTTTCTTTTTTTGGGGCTGAAAACTCTAGGTCATTCTTTAAACTAATAGATGAATATGAGTCATGTAAATGAATCTTGTTTACAACATTAGATTTTTTTTGAATATTTTTTAATCCAAAGCTACATAGTTGATCTAATGAATTTTGACTTAATGCTAATTTAGTTGGATTTATTTTTTTTTTATTTGAGACTTGTTCAACTATATCAATCCGTAACTTAAATTTTGATAACAAATATGCAATTGTTAAAGCTGTTAGGCCTGATCCAATAATACAAATTTTTTCAGAGTTAAGCATGATTGTGTTTTGCTTTGGAATTCTATCAACTGAATATTAATGATACAAAGGTTTTAATTATGATTCGCCAATAAAATATGGAAAAAATAATAACATTTCTCAAACTTAAAATCATAGAACTTACTGGCATAATTACTATCATTTTAGGTCTTGCTTACTTTATATCTTTAACAACTTACTCAGCAAATACTATAAGCTATATTTTTCCTTCAGATAAAAATATTCATAATAAATTTTTATCCTTTTTTTACTATCTTTCTGACTTTTCTCTACAAGCCTTTGGTATTTTAGCTTTTTTAATTTTTTTTAATTTAATTATCTGGGGCGCATATTTATTAATAAAAAAAAAAATTGAAAATTTTTTTATAAAATTACTGTTTCTAGTTTTATCTATAATTTTTGGAGCTTTATTTTTTTCAATTAATATAGACCAAAGTTTTTGGCTTCCGGATAATGGTTTTGGCGGCTTTGTTGCAAATTTTATATCTGAAAAATTAAATATCAAAAACACTTCTTTTGGGACTTATTTTTCAATTATCTTTTTATCAATCTCATTCTTATGCTTTTATTTAAGTGCAGGGTTAAATATTCAAGAGTGGAAATCTATTTTTATAGTTATAAAAAATTTATTAATTTATTTTCCAAAATTAATATTTGAAACATATCTTAAAAAGCAGGATATTTTAAAAACTAATGATAGCGCTTTTATACAAGAAAATACTAACCAAAAAATTCAAGAAGAAGCTGTTATGCAAGAAATTTCTCCCCAACAGCAGCTTCCCCTAGAAAATGTCAAAGTCGAGAAATCTACAAGTTTTAAAATTCCTCCAATAAAACTTCTTGATGATCCTATTAAGATTGAAAATCAATTAGATGAGGAAAGTTACAAGACGCAGTCAAAATTTTTAGAAAATGTTCTTTTAGATTTTAGTATTTCAGGTGAAATTAAAAGAGTTAGTGCTGGGCCTGTTGTAACCTTATATGAATTTGAACCGATCGCTGGAATAAAAACATCAAAAATTATTAATCTATCTGAAGACATAGCACGGAACACTAGTTCTATATCTACAAGAGTTGCAACGGTTCCTGGCAAAAGTACCATTGGAATAGAGATACCTAATAAAGTTAGAGAAAACGTTGCTTTAAAAGAAATAATTTCTAGCAAAGAATTTAATAATAAAGATATTAAAATTCCAATAACCCTTGGCAAAAGTATTTCTGGCTTTCCAATTGTGGGTGATTTAGTTTCAATGCCACATCTTTTAATTGCTGGAACAACAGGATCTGGAAAATCTGTTTGTATCAATACTCTAATTTTATCAATTCTTTACAGGCACAAACCTGATGATTGTAAATTAATAATGATTGACCCAAAAATGTTAGAACTTTCAATCTATCAAGGAATACCTCATTTATTAACGCCTGTTATCACTGAACCTAAAAAAGCAACAACAGCTTTAAAATGGGTAGTTAAAGAAATGGAAAAAAGATATCGAGAGATGACTGAAATTGGAGTTAGAAACATCTCAGGATTTAACGAAAAAGCTCCATCTGAATCTAAGAAAAAAATGCCATATATCGTTGTCATTGTTGATGAAATGGCTGATCTGATGATGATTGCAGGTAAAGAGATAGAAAACTACATTCAAAGACTTGCGCAAATGGCAAGAGCTGCAGGAATACACATCGTTATGGCAACACAAAGACCGAGCGTTGATGTGATCACAGGAACAATTAAAGCAAATTTTCCAACTCGAATTTCATTTCAGGTAACATCAAAAATAGACAGCAGAACAATTCTTGGAGAGCAGGGGGCTGAATTATTACTTGGAAACGGGGATATGCTTTTCATGTCATCAGCAAGTAGGATTATTAGAATTCATGGTCCTTATGTTTCTGAAAAAGAAATCGAACGAGTTTCAACATTCTTGAGACTGCAAGGAACACCAACTTACATTGAAGAGGTTACTAAAATTGAAGAACAGGAAAATGATGAAGTTGTTTTAAATGCTGATGGGAAAGATGAATTATATAACAAAGCAGTTGAAATAATTAAAAATGAAGGCAAGGCTTCTACTAGTTTTTTACAAAGAAAACTTGGAATTGGCTACAATAGAGCAGCTAGAATTATTGACCAAATGGAAGAAGAAAAAATTATAAGTCCAGCTAATCACGTAGGCAAAAGAGAAATTTATTAACTCAAATGAAAAAATTAATTTGTGCTGTTTTAACAGTACTATTATTTTTGTGTAATCAATCAAATGCCTCAGAAAAGATTAAAATAATTGAAAATTTAAGAAAAATAAATTCTTTACAATTTAATTTTACACAGCTTTCAAGTGATGGGCAGGAAAATGGAAGTTGCATTTTAATCTATCCAAAAAAAATGCGGTGCATTTATGATGACCAAAAAAAAGAAATTATAGTTAATGATGATTATTTGTACTTAATCAATAAAGAAGAAAATAAAAATTATAATTACAGTATTAAAGATACTCCTTTAGGAGTTATGCTTGATAAAGAAGGTTTAATAGAAAAATTATCAAATATTGAAAAATTTAATATCACTAATAATTTTATTATTACCACCGTTGAAATAAGTTCTACTGAAAGCGTTGATATTTATTTTGAGCTGAAAAATTTCACAATTCTTGGTTGGAGAATAAAAAATTATGACAAATCAACACTAGAATTTATGATGAAAAATATCAAGGTAAATGTTGATTCTGGTGAAAAATTTCAAATTCCAAATTAAAATTATAAATTTTCTGGGTTAAAGAATATTTTTTCTGTTTTAAAAATAGTCATTCCTCTTGCAAGGTAATTTTTCAAGGCATTGGGATGGTCAAGAGTACAAGTGTGCACCCATACTTTATTAATCTTTTCTTTAAAAGAGTTTAATATTGCATCGGTTAATAAATATCCGCCTATTCCTTTACCAAAAAACTCCTTAAATATGCCAAAATATGCGATTTCCATTGAAGGGTTGGTGGGATTGTAAAGTAACTCGTAATATCCAGCTAACTTATTATTGGATTTTAAAATATATAATTTAAAAAAATCCTGGCTTATATAATTGGTCCAATCTTCATCACTCCACTTTAATCTATCCCGCCAAAAAAAATCCTTTCCAATTTCTTTATAAAAGAATTTGCAAAGATCGATGGTTGGTTTTTTTTCAAGTAAAATTTCTAAATTTTTTTCCTTACAATTGGATCTAATTAAATCTTTGTAATTAAGAAGATGAAGATAAAATCTATCTATGGACCTTTCCATATTACTTATGGATCATTCTTCCTAATTTTTCTCCACCAAAGATATGAAAATGCAAATGGGGCACTTCTTGACCACCATCTCTGCCATTATTTCCTAAATATCTATACCCCGTTGTAGATACCCCTAAAATATCTGCAACCTTTCCTAAAGCCCTAATTAGACCTTCAATTTCATCACTTTTAGCATTTGCTGCAAAATCGTTCATATCTACATAAGCTCCCTTTGGAATAACCAAAACATGAATTTTGGCCTGGGGGTTTATATCTTTAAAGGCAAGTGCAAATTTGTCTTCATAAATTTTATCACAAGGAATTTCACCTCTTAATATTTTTGCAAAAATATTATTCTTATCGTACATTTTTTTTCCTATTTTTTTTTTCTTGAATTCCAGAAATTTTTTGTCTTCTCTTTAACTCCTTCATAACTGAAGCCATTGAAATTTTCTTAAATTCTAAAAGAACTAAAAAATGATATAATAAGTCTGCTGCTTCATGAGTTATATTTTTTTTATTTGAATATTTTGCTGAAGTAGCAAGTTCCTTTGCTTCTTCATTAAATTTTTTTATACAAAAATTCTTTCCTTTTTTGATTAAGCTTGCTGTATAGGAAATTTTTGGATTTTTGTTCTTTTGTTTCTTTATCTTTTGAATAAGTTGTTCTAGATTTTTAAACATAATTAAATTCTTATTGGTATTCCCTTTTTAATTAAATAGTTTTTTGCATCCATTATTGAATATTCTCCATAATGAAATATTGAAGCAGCTAAAACTGCACTTGCTAAACCTTGATTAAATCCTTCATATAAATCTTCAAGTGTTCCAACGCCACCTGATGCAATAACAGGAATAGAAATTAAACTAGATATAGCCTTTGTTAGCTCAAGGTCATAACCTGACTTTGTTCCATCCTTATCCATGGAAGTTAGAAGTATTTCACCAGCACCATTTTTTTCTGCAATTTTTGCATAATCAATGGCATCAATCCCAGTTGCATTTCTTCCACCATGGGTGAAAATTTCCCATTTATTAGCCCCAACTTTTTTTGCATCAATTGCAATTACAATACATTGTGATCCAAATTTAATAGAACTTTCTTTTATAAAATTATGGTTTTTTACAGCTGCAGTATTAATTGAAACTTTATCAGCTCCGGCAAGTAATAAATTTTTAATATCTTCCACACTAGAAATTCCTCCGCCAACGGTTAAAGGAACAAAACAACTTTTTGCAGTAGCGCTGACTTTATCTAATAAAATTTTTCTGTTTTCATTGGATGCGGTAATATCTAAAAAGCATATTTCGTCAGCTCCACCCTTATCATATATCTTTGCCTGCTCCACAGGATCTCCAGCATCTTTTAAATTTACAAAATTAATCCCTTTGACAACTCTGCCATCTTTAACATCAAGACACGGTATAATTCTTTTTTTAAGCATTTTTTTTAAACAAATTTTCTAAGTTCAGTTAAAGAAATTGATTTATCGTAAATTGCTTTACCAATAATAACACCATCAAATAAACCAAATTTATCTAATTGTTGGATATCTTTTATATTAGAAACTCCACCTGAAACGACTAAAGGAATATTTATCTTACTTATTATTTTTTTTAATTGAAGAAAATTGACACCTTGCTTTGTACCATCTCTATTAATATCGGTGTAGATTATTCTTGTTACGCCAAAATCTTCTAATTTTTTTGAAAATTGCATTAATTTTATTTTTGTTTGTTTAACCCAGCCTTTCATAGCTAAAAAATTATTTCTAACATCTAACGCTACTGCAATCTGTCCTGGAAACAAAGTGCATGCTTTTTTTAATATTTTAGGGTTCTGAATTGCCATGGTTCCAACAACTACAGTTGAAACCCCATTCTTAATCCAAAAAGATATTTGCTTTAATGTTCTAATGCCACCACCTAATTGCACATTTAAACGAGTATCTTTTATAATTTTAATTATAGTTTTTTTATTTTTTGATTTTCCTTTCAAGGCTCCATCTAGGTCTATCAAGTGAAGATGAGTAAAACCTTTTTTCTGAAATTCTAAAGCTTGATTAAATGGAGAAGAATTGAAGATAGTTGTTTTATTAAAATCTCCCTTATAAAGTCTTACACACTTTCCATCTTTTAGGTCAATTGCAGGAAATATAATCATAATAAATTCCAATTTAAAAAATTAGACAATAGCTTAATTCCATTACTTTGACTTTTCTCAGGATGAAATTGGGTTCCAAAAATATTTTCTTTTAAAATACCTGCAACTACTGGTTTTTCATAATCTGTTACACAAATTACATCTTTTTCATCTTTAGCCTCAAAAGCAAAACTATGCACAAAATAAAAGTGAGATAAATTTTTAATATCTAAAAATAAATCATTTTTTTTTAAGACATTTACTTCATTCCAGCCCATATGAGGTAATTTTAAATCTTTGTTATTTATTTTTATTTTTTTTACAGAACCTTTAATCCAACCAAATCCTTCTGTGATCTGTTCTTCATAACCTTGTTCTGAAAATAGCTGCATCCCAACACAAATTCCAAAGATTGGTTTTTTTTTAATTAGTACAAATTCATTCAGAGAATCCCATAATCCCGGGATATTTTTTACTCCTAACGCACATTGTCTGTAAGAACCTTGTCCAGGTAAAATAATTCTATCTGAATCTAAAATATCTTTAGGTTTATTTGATATTTTTATATTTATTTTTTTACTTATTTGCTCTGCTGCAACTTCTAAAGCTTTTGATACAGAATTGAGATTACCAGTCCCGTAATCAACGATTGATACATACATTTAAAAAATCTTTAAAGTATTCCTTTAGTTGAAGGCAAAGAATCTCCAGCTCTTGAATCTTTTTCCATTGCAAGACGTAAGGCTCTTGCTAAACCTTTAAAACAAGACTCAATGATATGGTGACTATTATCGCCATAAATATTTTCAACGTGCAAAGTAATACCAGCACTTTGGGAAAATGCCTGAAACCATTCTTTAAATAGTTCAGTATCCATTTCTCCAAGTTTTTCTACTTTTAATTTCACATTCCAAATCAAATAGGGTCTGTTTGAAATATCTAAAGAAACTCTACTTAATGTTTCATCCATTGGAATATAAGCATGTGCGTATCGTTTGATACCTTTCTTATCTCCTAAAGCTTTAGCAATGGCCTCGCCTATAACAATTCCAGAATCCTCAGTTGTGTGATGCAAATCAATATGTAAGTCACCTTTTGCTTTTAAATTTATATCTACCAAAGAGTGCTTTGATAACTGCTCCAACATGTGATTTAAAAAACCAATCCCCGTATCGATTTTATAAATACCTGTTCCATCCAGATTAATTTCTGCCTCGATGGATGTCTCTTTAGTTTTACGATTAACTTTTGCAATCCTCATATGAATGAATAACCTATATATAGAAAAACTAACCTTATCAATAAATTAGCTTTAATTATTAAAAAAATACTATTCTATAATCTTTTTTTTAATCTCAATAAGAAAGCACCAGATCCGCCTAAACTTTGATCTGGTTCGTCCATAGAATTAATAATATCTGAAAAATTATCTTTTAAAAAATTTGGGATTGCATATTTTAATAAACTTAAATCCTCTGACAAATAAGGATTTTCCTTAACCTTGGATCTTAACCCTTTGCCAGTAATAATTAAAATATTTCTTAAATCTTTTTGGTAACAATTTTCAATAACACTTCTTATTTTTACAAATGACTCTTGCAAAGAATATCCATGTAAATCTATTTTAAAATCAATTTGATCTTGTTTTTTATTTTCTTTAATAGGTTTTTTAAAAATTTCTCCCTTATCACCTTCTAAAAATTTTTTACCTTTAAAATCTTCCCAGGCTTTTATATCTTCAGGATTTATTTGATCTTTATTATTCTTTGGCATGCACGTCCTGTGCAATTTCAGTTAAATGCCAAGTTGGGTCATCTGAATTTAAATCTTTTGAAAAACTCCAAACGTCATTTACTGTTTGAATTTCATCTGGACTTCCTTCAATAATATTATTATCTGCATCTTTAACACAGGATATAATCTCACTCACAAATCTAGTTTTCACAGTATAAAAACTGTCTTTTTTATCAATATTTTCAATTTTTGCTTTTTTAATACCTATAAAAGTAAACTGATTAAGAAGTTTTTTATTTTTTCTATCATCAAGAACAGAAACAAAACTTTTGTAAACTTCAGGTGAAGTTAAATCTTTTAAAGTTTTTTTATCCGCAGATGCAAAAGCATTCACGATCATTTCATAAGCAGCTTGTGCTCCCTTCAAGAAAGTATCTTCTTTAAATTCTTTTGTATTAACATTTTCTTCAACTTTAGAAGATTTTACATCCTCAAATTGAGCATCAACAATCACTGATTTTTTTGCTCTAATTGCGCTATCTTCGGCGCCTTTACCAAGAACATTTCTAAGTCTTAAAATGATTATACCTGCAACGATTGCAAGTAATACTATGTCAATGTAGCCAAAATTATCGTTCATTTAATTATATTTTAGATTAAATATTTAAATATTAATACATTTAAATTTAGGTCAAAATAAATGATATTCAATATAGTAAATTTATATTTTAATAGTAACAAATCAAACTTGAAAAATGGAAGAAAAAAATAAAGATAATCCTAAATATCAAATTATTGCAAACTACGTAAAGGATTTATCCTTTGAAATTCCATCACCCGATTGTTTTGTTGACGCAGCACAAAATCTTGGAAAATATGAGACAAAGGTTGATATTTCTAACAAGCCACTAAAAGGCGGGATGTTAGAACTTAATTGCAAACTTATTTTTGAAGCTCCAAAAGAGGTTATCAATAAAATTCATGCAGAGGCATGTTTAGCAGTTGTATTTAAAATAACTGATACAGCTTTAAAAGCAGAGGAAGTTAAAAGAATTATACTAGCTGAAATTCCAGATTTATATGCAAAAAAACTTACTGATCTTATTACCGAATTATTTCAAAAATCTGGGTTTAAAGAATTTAAATTTAAAAAAGAAATAAATTTTAATGAATTATATGAGCAACAATCTGCTAATCTAACGCAAAAGCATTAGGAACATTCTTCTTTAAAAACTTTTTATACTCTTCAACTTTTTCAGGACTAATTGGTACAATAATTCCTTGTCTGTTTTCATTATTTAATCTCATTTGATCATTATTGCCTTTATTACTTAACTCCAGATCAAGGGTTAGTTCTTTTTTATCAATTAATTCAATGTAAACTTTGGATAGTAGATGGCAATCCACCAACGCAGAATGCTTTTCTCGGGCCTCAACATTAATTTTATATCTTTTACATAAAGCATCTAAGCTATTACCAACGCCTGGAAATTTTGAACGGGCAATTTGCAATGTATCAACAACATCAGATTTTAAAATTGGTTTTACATTAAGCCTTTTTAATTCATTATTTAAAAAACCAAGATCAAAATCTGCATTATGAATAACAAGTTTTTTATCTTTTATAAAATCAAGAAAATTTTTAACAATTTCTTTAAATTTTGGTTTATTTGACAAAAATTCATCGGAGTAACCATGTACACTAAAAGCATCTGCTGAAACTTTTATCTCAGGATTTATAAAAGTGTGAAAAATATTTTTTGTTGGAATATGGTTACTTAGTTCAATGCAGGCAATCTCAACGATTCTATCTTTATCGGCAGACAACCCTGTAGTTTCTGTATCTAAAATAACTTCAATCATTTAAGAGAATCTTATCAAGAATTTTTTTCACCTGCAATTTAACTTTGTCTTTGGTAGAGTTATCAACTGTAAAATCTGCATAACCTTTTTTTATTTTTTCATCAGCCTGCTGATTTTTCAATAATTTTAAAAATTGTTTATCTAAATTTCTTCTTTTTTTTATTCTAATTTTAAAAATATTAGGTTTAGTTTTAACAAAAATAAATATGTCAACAAAGTTGAACATTTTATTCTCAATTAATAAAGGAATATCGAGAACTACTAACTTAGTTTTTTTATATTTAGATAGAAATAAAATTAATTTTTTTCTAACAATTGGATGAATAATTTTATTTAAGTATTTAAACTTTTTTGGGTTTTTTTTTAAGGTATCTCTAAGTTCATTTTTATTTATTTTGCCGCGATTAAGTTTTAATTTAAAAAAAATTGAAATCTTCTTATTTATATTTTTATTCCTTTCGTAAATTTGAGAAACTACTTGATCCGCTGAAAAGATATTAAATCCTAACTCTTTAAAAATATTAGCAACAAAGGACTTTCCGCTGCCAACACTCCCTAGGATACCGACTTTAATCATTAATTATTTTTCTAAGTTTTTTGTAAACGACATTGGTTACTTTTGGCTTTTTCTTATTCCAAATATAAAATGCCTTTTGGGCTTGATAAATAAACATATCTAGGCCTGAAAAAGTTTTATGCCCACTTTTGCGTGCATCCCTTAAAAATCTAGTATTTTCGGGGTTATAAACAATATCAACAACATTAATTTTCTTATCAAAAATATTAAAATCAAACTTTAAGTCTTTTTGTCCTTGCATACCTAAACTTGTGACATTGATTAAAATTTGAACTTCATTAAATACCTTTAAATAATCATTCCATTTAATTGGAAAAATCATACCCTTAAATTTTTGCTTTATAACTTTTAGTTTAGAAAACGTTCTATTAGTTATATAAATTTTTCTTACGCCTTTTTTAATTAAAGCAAGAATAATAGAAGAAGTTACGCCGCCTGCACCAATTATTCCTGCTGCTTTTATTTTAGTTTTAATTTTTTTTAATATGCCAAAAGCAAACCCATAAACATCTGTGTTGTCCCCAATTAATTTTTTCTTTCTAAGATAAATTGTATTTACCGAGGATGTTTTTTTTGCATCTCCCTCTAAAATATCTAAATATTTAATTATATGATTTTTAAAAGGGATTGTTACATTAATTCCCTCAATTTGCTTTTTTCTAATTTTATTTAAAATTTCTTTAATTTGTCTATGGTCAGTTTTTAATTTTTTATACTCTGAATTAATTTTGTTTTTATCAAACCAATATTGGTGAAGATTGGGAGATAAAGAATGTTTAATAGGATTGCCAATTACTAAAAATTTTTTTTTATTTTTCATTTAATTCAAAATACTTAATTAATGGTTTTATTGGCATTCCCATAATAGAATACTGGTCTCCCTTTATTTCTTCAAATAAATCCTTGCCCAATCCTTCAATTTGATAAACCCCATACTTCTTAACTGTTTCAAGACCTAATTTTTGTAAATAATCTTTAATATAATTGTCTGAAAATTTTTTCATCTTTAAAGTTACCTGCTCTGTATGCATCCAAATCGTTGAGCCATTTTTGCTTAGACAAATTGAGCTAAATAAAGAATGTAATTTACCATTTAGCTTTTTCATTAAATCAACTGCTAGATCCATATTATTTGGCTTACTAAATAGCCTTCCCTCAAAATCTAGAACTTGATCTGCTCCTAAAATAAGCTGATTATATATTTTATTACTAATTTTTTTTGCCTTAGTTTCGGCAAGAGCTCTCGAGATATCAAAAGAAGTAAATTGTTCTGCTAATAAAGAATTTTTTATCTCTTCCTCATCAATGTTTGCCGTCTCAACTTTAACATTAAAACCAAAATCATTTAATATTTTTAGCCTTATTCCGCTCGCGGATGCTAAAATTATATTCCTCATTGACTATTTTTTATCTCATGAATTTTAATTATAGACGCAGCTGTTTCTTCTACAGACTTTCTAGTTACATCAATTATTGGAATATTGTTTAATTTAAATATTTTTTTACTTTCTTCTAATTCTTCTCTAATTTTATCTAAATCAACATACGAAGTGTGTTTTTCTTCGCTTAATGTGTTTAACCTATTTTTTCTAATATCAACCAATCTTTCTGGATCAGCAATCAAGCCAACAACTGTCTTCTTTTTATTTTTTAACACATCTTCGGATATTCTTTGATTGGGAATCATTGGGATATTTGCGGCTTTATAACCTCTGTTTGCAAGATAGATAGTTGTTGGGGTTTTGCTAGTTCGGCTTATTCCCAAAATAATTATATCTGACTCTAAAATTGTTTCTAATTTTTGGCCATCATCATGTTCAATACTAAACTGCATGGCTGCAATTTTTCTATAATATTCCTTATTTAAAATATGCTGCCCACTTGGTTTTCGATTTGCTTTACGATTTAGAACTGTTTCAAATTTTGGAATTAAATAATCTAAAACCCCAAAACATGGAATTTTATATCGCTCTGTCTCCTGAATTAAAAATGAAGTAATTGATGCCTCCACAAGCGTATACAAAATAATTGGATTTTCTACTTTATTACACTTTTCTAATAATGTTGTGATTTGGGCATCTGTTCTAACAAAAGAAAAATGGTGAAGAGAATTGTTAAAATTTTCAAATTGAGCTTTTAACGCAAGAAATATTCTGTCTAAGGTTTCGCCGGTCGAGTCGGATACTAAAAAAACGTTATATTTTCTGTTCATAAGACTGTGGAAAAATCTTTATAATTATTCTTTATACATTTTTAACTTTAAAATTAGAAAGGGTTAACAGCTAATAAATTGTTGTTATTTAATTAATAACATTAATAAGTTTGTTTGTGTTTATTTGAATATTGTTAATACCTTTGTATTATTGTTATAAATTAAAAGTTAAATTGACATTTTTACTAACAAATTCTGTTAATAAACTGTTGATAAAAATGTAAACACACTACTAACATAACCATATACTACTAATATTTTAACTAATATTTATTAATGAGTAGTTCTCTTCAGAAAAGCTTAATACTTAAAAAAAAAAATTTACCTATTTGGTTTATGAGGCAAGCAGGAAGATATTTGCCCGAATATCAAGTAATTAGAAAAAAAAATAAAAATTTTATTAATTTTTGTTTAAATATTAAAGACGCAACGAAAGTCTCTTTACAACCCATAGAAAGATATAATCTAGATGCAACAATTGTATTTTCAGATATTTTATTAATTTTAAGAGCAGCAGGGCAAAATATAAAATTTAAGGAAAATATAGGACCAATTTTAGAAAATTATAAACCTAAGGTATTTTATAATTTAAGTAAAAAAGATTTTATAAAAAAATTAGAGAATGTTTATAAGATAATAAAAAATATAAGAAAAAAACTACCCAAAGAAAAATCTTTAATCGGATTTGTCGGAGCGCCATGGACACTGTTAGTTTATATGATTAATAAAAGTTCACCAAAAGGAAATAGGAAATTATTAGTAAATTTAAAAAAAGAGGAGATATTAAAAATATTAAAGAGATTAGAAAATTTAGCCTATATTCACTGCAAAGAGCAAATACTAGCCGGCGCAGACGTTATACAATTATTTGATAGTTGGGCGGGTTTAATAGATAAGAAAAATTTAAAACAATTTTGTATTAATCCAAATAAAAATATTGTTAAAAAAATTAAGAAAGAATTTCCTAGTAAGGGAGTTGTGTGTTTTCCAAAAGGAATAAAGAAGAATATTAACGCCTTTATAAGAGAGGTCGGTCCAGACGGTATTAATCTTGATTATGATATAAATCTTAACGATTTAAATTTAAATAATAATGTAGTTTTTCAAGGCGGTTTAAACCCAAAATTTTTATTAGGAAGTCAGCAAAGAATGTTTAAAGAAGCAAAAAGATATTTAGATTTTTTTAAAGACAGGCCTTATATTTTTAATTTGGGCCATGGAATTTTGCCACAAACAAAACCAGAAAATGTTAAAAAATTAGTTGAGTTTGTAAGGGGTTATAATTTATGAGTTTTGACCTAGATAAAATCAATCACCCAAAAGTAAAATTTGGCAAAACTGGGGTCTTGCTTGTTAATCTTGGGACTCCAGATTCGACTAGTTGGTGGGATATTAGAAGATATTTAAAAGAATTTTTATCAGACACCAGAGTCATAGAGGTTAATCCAATTCTTTGGCAAATAATTTTAAATTTATTTATATTAACTTTTAGACCAGCAAAAACAGCGCATGCTTATAAGCAAATTTGGATGAAAGAAACCAATGAATCTCCACTAAGATATTATACAAAAAGCCAAACCAACAAACTAAACAAAAGAATAGGCAACAATTTTATTCTTGTAGATTTTGCAATGCGTTATGGAAATCCGAGCATTAAAAGCAAGTTAGATCTTTTGCAAAAAGAAGGGTGCGAAAAAATTATTGTTTTTCCGCTGTATCCACAGTATGCGGCAGCAACTACAGCAACCGTATGTGATGAAGTATACAGAAATTTAATTAAGATGAGGTGGCAGCCTAGTTTGCAAACTATCCCTCATTACGAATCTGAGCCCCTTTTTATTGATGCTCTTGTAAACAGCATAAAAAAGAAAATTTTAGAAATTAAATGGAAGCCAGATTTAATTTTAGCTTCTTACCACGGGATACCAAAAAAATATTTTACTAAAGGAGACCCATACCATTGCTATTGTCAAAAAACCACACGACTTATGAAAGAAAAATTTAAAGACATACCCATTGAGACCACTTTTCAATCAAGATTTGGGCCAGAAGAATGGTTAACGCCTTATACGGATAAAACTTTAGAAGAACTTCCAGCCAAGGGAAAAAAAAATGTACTTATGATTTGTCCTGGGTTTTCATCAGATTGTGTTGAAACTTTAGAGGAAATAGCAATTCAGGGCAAAGAAAGTTTTTTAGAAAGTGGCGGAGAAAATTATGATGTTGTACCCTGCCTAAATGACAATGATGATCATATCCAAATGATGGAACATATTGTTAAAAAATATTTAATAAATTAATGAGTTTATATTTAACACTTAAGGCTATTCATATCATCGCAGTAGTTTCATGGATGGTTGGACTTTTATATCTGCCAAGATTGTTTGTTTATCATGTTGAAAATAATAATGATCAAACATCAAAAGTTTTTAAAGTAATGGAAAAAAGGTTGATGAAAATAATTATGAATCCAGCCATGATTATTACTTGGATTACTGGCTTATCAATTTGGTGGATCTTAGGATTAGAAACTATTTTCTCTTTGTGGCTTTCGCTTAAGTTTATATTGGTGATTGCTTTATCGGGTTACCATGGTTTTTTATCAAAATGTTTGAAAGACTTTGAATTAGATCGAAATATTAGAAGTTCAAAATTTTTTAGGTTTATAAATGAAATACCAACTATAATACTCATAATTGTTGTGTTTTTGGTTATTTTTAAACCCGCTTGAAATATAATTTATAATTGTTATATTCATCTCACTCTCAAAAGTTTCACAAGACAATCCCAAACATAAATGAACTTACAAGAATTAAAAAATAAGACCCCAGCGGATTTAATTTTAGAAGCAGAAAAACTTGGAATAGAAAACCCAAGCACAATGCGTAAACAAGAAATTTTGTTTGCCATTCTTAAAAAATTTGCCGAAAAAAACGAAAAAATTACTGGAAGCGGAGTTCTCGAGACTCTGCAAGATGGCTTTGGTTTTTTAAGAGCAACTGAGTCAAACTATTTACCAGGACCCGATGATATTTATGTAAGCCCAAGTCAAATTAGAAGATTTGGTCTTAGAAAAGGGGATACAGTTGAAGGAGAGATTAGAGCACCAAAAGATTCTGAAAGATATTTTGCACTTTTGCAAGTAAGCAAAATAAATTTCGAAGATCCTGAAAAATCTAGAAATAAAATTAACTTTGATAACTTAACACCATTATATCCTGACGAACGTATAAATTTAGAAGTAGAGTCTAGTAAAGCAGATAAAAAACCAGATCTAACCGCACGATTAATTGATTTAGTAACTCCAATTGGAAAAGGTCAGCGAGCTTTAATTGTATCTCCACCTCGAGCGGGTAAAACTGTAATTTTACAAAATATTGCGCACTCCATAACTGCAAATCATCCAGAGATTTATTTAATCGTTTTGCTTATTGATGAAAGACCAGAGGAAGTCACAGACATGCAAAGATCTGTAAAAGGTGAGGTAGTTAGCTCAACCTTTGATGAGCCAGCAATGCGACACGTGCAAGTAGCTGAGATGGTAATCGAAAAAGCAAAAAGATTAGCTGAGCATAAAAAAGATGTGGTTATTTTATTAGACTCCATTACCCGATTAGGCAGAGCTTATAATGCTGTTGTTCCAAGTTCGGGAAAAGTATTAACAGGGGGTGTAGACGCAAATGCTTTACAAAGACCAAAAAGATTTTTTGGAGCAGCACGAAATATTGAAGAGGGTGGATCATTAACAATTATTTCAACGGCCTTAATTGAAACAGGATCTAGAATGGATGAGGTTATTTTTGAAGAATTTAAAGGAACGGGTAATGCTGAGGTGATATTAGATAGAAAAATTGCAGATAAGAGAATATTCCCAGCAATTGATATTACTAAATCTGGAACCCGAAAAGAGGATTTATTATTTAAAAAAGAAGATTTACAAAAGATGAATGTTCTAAGACGATTAATTGCCCCAATGGGAAATATGGAGGCAATAGAATTTTTAATTGGTAAATTAAGAGAGACAAAAAACAATGCTGAGTTTTTTGACTCGATGAATAAAACTGTTTAATTGATTTTTAGTGGATCTGTCTTTCAGATCCGGGATTATTTCCAATAATATAAAAATTTATTATTTGATTAATTAGTAAATTTCTCTCAAGTATTGTCTTTGCTTCGAGCAAGCCTTGTTTTTCACTGACAGAAAATGGACAAATCATTGATAATGAATTGATTAATTGGTCAGGTTCAACTTTTTCAACAATTTTCCAATCCGTTGATAGTTGATGAATTTTAAAAAGTTTTCTTGCTTTATCGATAAGCTGCAAAACGTCAATTTTATCGTTAAATTTTATTTTTTCTAAATCATCTAAAAACTCATCATACGTTACTCTAAATTTTCTATAAGGAAGATCAGTTTCTGCCTCATCTAAAATTCTAAATCTGATTAAACCTTTTAAATTAATTAAATATCTCCCATCTGCAGTTTTGGTGTGATTTTCAATTTTACCAAGGCAACCAACGCTAAATACTTCAGGTTTTTTTAAATTATTGCTTTGTTTTGTTTGGATCATTCCAATCATCTTGTTTGATGATAAAGCATCTTCAACCATTTTTTTATATCTTGGCTCAAATATATTTAAAGGCAAAATTGTATTTGGGAAGAACACTGCATTTGCAAGTGGGAAAATAGATATTTCTTGCGGGATTTCTTTTTTATTTAAATTTGTCATTAACAATCAATATAGTGTTTAATTTGTTTTATTCAATTTCACTTTTCAATTGATTAAAATTTATTTTCATTTAATTTCATCAAATTATTAAGCGGGTGTAGCTCAGTGGTAGAGCGAATCGTTGCCAACGATTAGGTCGTGGGTTCAATTCCCTTCACCCGCTCCAAATATCTAACAAAAACAAGCAATCTGATATAGATTATATTTATGGAACTTCATAAAAAGAAATGCGTCCCTTGTAGAGGTGACATTCCTCCATTTACGAAAGATCAAATTGATGAATATTTAAAATTTTTAACTGATTGGAAAGTTTTAATTAATGAAAAAAAAGCATTTTACTTAACAAAGGCTTTTAAATTTAAAAATTTTGAAGAAAGTTTAGGATTTATTAATAAATTATCGCAAATTGCTGAAGAAGAAGGGCACCACCCAGATTTAAAATTTGGTTGGGGTTATGCAGAGGTAAATATTTACACCCATGCAATTAAAGGTCTTTCTCTAAGTGATTTTATCTTAGCTTCTAAGATTGATATGATTAGTGTCTAAAATTTCTAATTCCAGTAAATACCATTGCAATTTGAGCTTTATCGGCTGCTGCAATTACTTCATCGTCTTTAATTGATCCACCTGGTTGGATTATACATTTAACACCGACTTTAATGAGTTCATTTAATCCATCTGCAAATGGAAAAAAAGCATCGGATGCTGCAACACTTCCTTTAATTTTATCTTTGAAAAACTGAGTGGCATTTTCACAGGCAATTTTACTTGAAGCTAATCTATTAGTTTGTCCAGCACCAATTCCAAGGGTTTGATTGTTTTTTGCAATAACAATAGCATTAGATTTTACAAATTTACAAACTTTGAATGCAAATATTAAATCATCTAATTCCTTATCACTTGGTTTAATTTTTGTTACAAATTTTAATTCTTTTTTATTAATCTTAATTTGATCTTTGTCTTGAAGTAAAAAATTATCACCTAAAAAAGTATAAGATAAATTATCTTGCTCATTAATATTTTCTAAAGGAATTAATCTTAAGTTTTTTTTCTTCTCAAAAATCTCCAAGCTTTTTTTACTGAAGCTTTTTGCAATAATGACTTCGTAGAATGTTTTGACAATTTCATTTGCTAGTTTTTCATCAACTTCCCCGTTAAAGCTGACAATCCCTCCAAAAGCACTAATAGGATCGCTCTGAAGGGCTAATTCGTAGGATTTAAGGGCATTTTCTGCCATGGCGCAGCCACAGGGATTGTTGTGTTTTACAATAACGCAAGAACTGCCTTTTTCGCCCAATTCCTTAGAGATAGATATGGCTGAATACATATCTAAATAATTATTATAGCTTAGCTCTTTACCTTGGATTTGTTTTATTTTTGATAGAAAATCATTTTTATAATTAATTTTATAAACAGAGGCTTGTTGATGTGGGTTTTCTCCATATCTTAATTTATCTTTAAGTTGTCCTGCTATTGTAATTTTTTTTGGAAATTTATTATCCCATAAATTATTCATCCAGTTAGATATTACCGAGTCGTAATAAGCAGTTTCAAGAAAAGCATCGGTTGCAAGTTTTTTTCTAAATTCAAAAGATGTAGATCCTTTATTATTTTTTAATTCATTAATTAAATCAGAGTACTGATCAATGCTTGATACCACCGTTGTAAATTTAAAATTTTTGGCAGACGATCTAACCATGGCAGGTCCACCAATGTCGATATTTTCAATCATGGTTTCAAAATCTGCTTTTTCAAGTAATTTTTTTTCAAAGGGGTAAAGATTAACAATGAGTAAATTAATAAAATCTATGTGTTCTTTTTTTATCTGATCTTGATGTTCTTTATCATCTGCTTTTGCAAGAAGGCCGCCGTGAATTTTTGGATGAAGTGTTTTAAGTCTTCCATCTAATATTTCAGGAAACTTTGTATATTCTGATATTTCGGTACATTGAAATCCAAGATCTTTAATAAATTTATAGCTACCGCCAGTACTGATTATTTCAATATTATTTATTTTTAGGCATTCGAGAATTTCTTTTAGATTTGTTTTATCAGAGACAGAGATTAAGGCTTTTTTTATTTTAATCAGTTGCATGAAGGAGCATTGGGTATACGATTTTTATTTGGCTTTTTCTAGATGCCAAATGATGTTTGTGTTTTCATTCTCAATGTTGCCCTCAAGTAGGATAAATGAGGATTCTCTAATATTATTAGGATTTCCAAAGTAGAGATTTTTTTCAATCTTAGTTGGAATTTGTGGACTTCTAAAGATCCATCCTTCGCCATTAGTTGAACTTAGGAGAATATCATTACCCATGGTTTTTGTGATGCGAATATCAGGATGGATATGAAATCGTACGCTAAAAGTTAAATTTTTATTTTCAAGATTTTTGCAATTTAAATTATCGATCCCTTCAATATGACTTTTGTTCTTAAATAAAGTTATTTGTCGTTCGTGTGATATTTTAAATCTTTCCTGATACCCATCATGACCAACGATACATTGAATAAATTCTTTATCACTTTTAAACTCTTTTTTAAAAATCTTATGCTTTTCAATAAGAGAATTACCAAAGTATTTTCTAATTAATTTATTTTTTTGGAATATGCAGGATGAAGTATCATTAATAGTAACTGTTGAATGAGCAGCTGTTGAGGAGCTTAAATAGAATAATTCTTCGCCAAGATTTTTTCCCGATCCAGAATTACAAACAAATTTTACCCCATTAGATACAAGTTCAAAGGATAATGGACCTGCCTGATAATTTTTTGAGTGCAACATAGAAGGGGGATTATTGGCATCAATAAAGATTTCAATTTTTTTTGACTTTATTTTTGCATAACCACAAAAGATATTTTCCATATCTTCAAACTCATAACCTCGTGACTCTAAATATTCATAAAATCTTTCAGTGTTTATTTGATTAGCGCCATTAAAAAGAGGAATATCTCCATTTGAAAATCTTAAAAATTTTAAACAGATCCCAAGAGAATTAATATAAATATTGATAAAAGCAGGGGTTTGTTTTCTAGATAGTATTAACCATTCCTTAACAAGAACTAAGAAATATAAGGTCCAAAATAAATCCTCAGGATTTTTAGTTTTAATAAATCCATCTTTATTTATAAAATTTGAAATTTCATCCTCTAAATTTTTAAGTCCAAACTGAGTATATTCTTCATACTGTTCGAATGAGTTGCCAACTAAAATTAAGGCAGCAAGGGATTTGATCTTTTCGATGCCAGTATTAATTAAATTAATATTTTTAAATAAATGTTTTGCTTGTTTGACAATATTATTAATAACTTTGCTTCTAAAGATAAGATCACTATTTTTAAAAATAATATCATAACTTGAGATCCAATTTATCAAACGTGTAGTTATAATATCTAGGGTCCAGTATTTTTCATTATAATTTGAAAAATTATTGATCCATTGATCAACAATAAGACAGCCCAATTCTTTTTCTGTTTTAATATTTAGTGCAGGTAGCCAACTAAAATCATGAAGTTTTTTTGCTTTATCATTTTCTAAATTGGTAATTTTCCAAATATTAGTTGTAAATTTTCTAACGCTATTGAGTACGATTGGATCGTTATTAATTAGATCTTGAATTAAAAATATATTAGAAGACTCATAAATGCGGTGAGGTTGAATTCCACCTAACGAAACATTGTAGTTAGAACTTTTAAATTTTTTCTCTCTTAATCGATCTTGAAAACTTTTTTTTAAGGATAAAAGATAAAGGTTAAATGTATTAATATTGGACACTTAAGCGCAATTTCTTAATTTTTGAATGTTATCTTTTAGGGAACCTGAAAAAATTGTAGTTCCTGATACCAAGATATTAGCACCTGCTTTTACTGCAAGAGGAGCTGTTTCAAAGTTAATTCCACCATCAATTTCAATGTCAATTTTAAGTTTTTTATCATTAATCATTTTTCTAAGTTCAGAAACTTTTGGCAAAACTTCGCTTATAAAACTTTGTCCGGCAAATCCTGGGTTTACGCTCATAATCAAAATAAGATCAATATCATTAATCACATCCATTAAAGCACTAATAGGCGTTTTAGGATTTAAGGACACACCCGCTTTTTTTCCAAATGATTTTACAGTTTGAACAGCTCTTTTTAAGTTATCTGTTGCCTCAGGATGAAGGGTAATAATATCAGATCCTGCATCAGCAAAGGCTTTAATATATTCTTCAACAGGAGAAATCATCAAATGAACATCAAAGGGCAGTTTTGTACATTTTCTAATTGCCTTAATAATTGGAGGACCCATGGTAATATTTGGAACAAAGTGACCATCCATTACATCAACGTGAATTAAATCAGCTCCTGCTTTTTCTAAATTTTTAATTTCATCTCCTAAGATACTAAAATCAGCGGATAAAATAGAGGGTGATATTTTTATATTTTGTGCCACAGCACACAATTAAATGAATTTTAGAAATTTAAAACGTTTTTTTATAATTATTTCTTAAACAAACTTAAGAAGACTTGAGTAAATTCACTTTCTAATGGAAAAGAAAGCATCCCCATCACTGAGTATCCTAACGCCCAAGGCATAAAATAAAATCTGAACATATAAAAAAACCAGGCAACGTATAATGGAACTAGTGGTTTTATAATAAAACTTGGAGTTATGATTGCAAAAGGTTTGATGACGGGATTTGTAAGTTTGACAAACATTCTCATGAAAAAAAACTCAGAGTCTTCTCTTTGGAAAACATTCATTGCAGTTCTGCCAATGAGTGTCCACATGATCATTCCCATAACATAATCGAGAACAAGGACCCAAATCGGCATAGTATTTAAATTAAATTTTTTTTTGAAATATTCATGGGGCGAATAAATCGCCCCATGAGAAAAAGTTATTTAAGCGTTTCTGATGACAGTTTTGCCTGAAGCGATTCTCACTTCATCAACCATGTCCATAACTGCTTTTGACTCTGGTTTTGTGACTAAACTTATAGAAACCATGGCAATAAAGCTTACTAAAGCTCCAGGAATACCAAATCTTAAGTTGTCAACAAATATCCAGTGAATGTCTTTCCAAGGTGTTGCACCCATGAAGAATGTTATGTCCTTATTTGGAACACCAACCCAAACGAGG